>ERZ773359.431-NODE-431-length-59657-cov-145.105483_pt1 | contig 59657 bp, 40 predicted proteins | sample MGYA00374955_ERZ773359 | MGnify/ENA primary metagenome ERZ773359 (study PRJEB29098, sample SAMN04486028) | biogas fermenter metagenome | study: EMG produced TPA metagenomics assembly of the Biogas fermentation microbial communities from Germany - Plant 4 DNA1... | reverse complement strand
GTTTTGAAAAAGGGTTAAACTTTATTGTTTGTTTTAAATTCATGTCTTGAAAACAACCGTTTAAAAATAGGGTTAATCATTTGCCGACTTTCTTCTTTATCTTTACTTGAAAGGCTTTTACAGACCAAGAAAAGTCGTGCCTTTGCTATGGATAGAACAGAGTGACAGCAGTTGGACCGTCTTCGATGGACAAGTAGCCCTGCTCTTCAAAAAGGCAACAACCCGGGTGAATATCCCGGGTTGTTGCCTTTTGTCCCTTCTTCTTGTCTTTACCTATGCCCTACAAACATCTGGCCCAAAAAATCCGTCACAGTTCGCCACCAGGCGGTGATGGCATTTAATGCCTGTACCTCACTTTGGGCCGTCAGCAGCGCCTCCTTTACAGTTTTGCCGTCGATCGTTAACAGTACCTTCCCAACCATAGCACCCTTTGTTACCGGCGCGCGCAGCGATTTTTTCAGCTCGACTTTGACCCGGGGTTTTTCCTTTATATCACGGCGGAGGACCACACTTAGAGCTTCTGGTAAAATGGCATTGACATATTTTTGTTTCCCTAAAACCACCGGTACCTTCCCCAATGTGGCGCCGGCTGGGTAGATCAAAGTTGCCTGGTATTGACTGAAGCCATAATTGAATAACTTACTCATCTCCCGGGACCTTATTTTTGCCGTTTTCGCTTTCATGATCACAGTAATCATCCGCACGCCGTCACGTTTTGCTGTTCCTACCAGGCAAAAGCCGGCATCTTCGGTAAAACCCGTTTTCAGCCCGTCACAGCCCTGGTAAAACCGGACTAAATTGTTGGTATTTCGCAGGTACGATTTCCCATCCCGGACGCTGTCCAACCATGTTCCCGTCCACTGCAGCACTTTGGGATGTTTCAGCAATTCTCTGGCCAGTACGGCCATGTCATAAGCGCTGGTCATGTTCCCCGGGCCTTTATGATCGGGGGTTAAACCGGTGGTATTATAATAAACAGTATTTTTTAGTCCCAATTCCTTGGCCCGGCGATTCATCAAGGCGACAAAGCGTTCTTCCGACCCTGCCAGATGCTCAGCCAAGGCGTAGGATGCGTCATTGGCGGAGACAATACAGATGGCCTTCAACAGATCGGCAACAGTCATAACCTCCCCCGGTTCCAGCCAGATCTGGGAACCGCCCATCCGGCACGCCTCGGGACTGGCCACCACCTCATCTGTGAGTTTAATTTTGCCCTCATCCAGCGCCTCCATGGCCAAGAGCATTACCATCATCTTGGTTACACTGGCCGGCGGCAATGGTTTGTGGGCGTTTTGTTCCATTAAAATTTCTCCGGTGGATTCTTCCATCAGGATTGCCGACTCCGCCTCAACCCGCATACCCGGTTCCGACAGTACGCTTCCTTGGCAGAGCCCAAAACTGCCCCCAACAAATATGGCCCCAACAAGCGGAACAATCAACCACCGTCGCATTGTTCTGCCTCCTTAAGTTAATAAGAAAACTACCTGTGCTCTTATTCTCTGCAACAGGTAGTCGTCTTATTCCCGCTTTGGCTTTGGAGGCTAGTTCATCCTGAGCAAATGGATTTTATAACGGCGGGGTCCAGCAGCGGCGCCATTTCCACCCTGTTCCTACCCTTTTCTTTCGCCACATACATGGCTGCATCCGCCCGGGCCACCAACTCTTCCAGGCAACTTTGAAACCATTCTTCGTTAAAATTCTCCATTCCATCCCCGTTTTTAATGGGTAGAAGCGAGGCCACGCCAAAACTGGCGGTTACTTCCAAGCGGTTCTGGCAAAGTTTCCTGGCAACCAAGGCATTACGGATACGTTGGGCAAGCTCTTTGGCCCCTTCCGGCCCGGTCTGCGGTAAAACCAGGATAAATTCCTCCCCGCCATAGCGGCAGGGAATATCGTAGTCGCGGACCTGTTCACAGATGATGTCCGCCACTTCCGACAGAACTTGATCGCCCACGGTATGGCCAAAAGTGTCGTTAATCTTTTTAAAGAAATCAATGTCCAAAAAGATCAGGCTTAAGCTATAACCGTAGCGCCAAGACTTCTTAGCCTCTTCCCGCAAGCGTTGCAGCACGAAACTCCGGTTGTACAAACCGGTCAGTTCATCTCTGGTGGCTTGACGGTAGAGCCGGGAGAGATTCAGGTATAACCGGGCATTTTCCCGGGCGGAACTTACGGCCATTTCATGGTTTAACGCATTCTCCATGTGTATACCGCATCTGCCAACAAAAAGTTCCGTCAACTGGCGGGCACGGCGTGAAAAACCACCCTTCCGGCGCATCAAGACCAAGACACCTTTTAACTCGCCACGAGACATCAGGGGCAAGCCCAACCAAGCTGCTATTGGTAGATCCTCCGGCTGTGACTGGTCCTTTTTAAGATAAATACTTTTTCCGGCGGCAGATACCTGTTCGACCAAGCCTTCCTTCTTCTTCAAAAAGCGGATGGCCGGATGTACCTGTTTGGCAGGAATACCTTTTAATGTCCTGATTTTCATTTCCTTATGAATCTCATCATACCAGAACAATGCGCCAGCCGTGGCCTTAACGCGGGGAAGCAGCATACAGATGATCCCCTTCATCAGCGGAACAAAGGCCAGTTCCTGCTGGAACACGCTTTCCATCTCATAGAGTTGGCGGTAGAGGATGCGATTCATTTGATGCTTAAGTGTTAAAAAACCTAAAAAGGCCAGTAACCCAAAGAAGGCCTCGTTAAGCATCATCACCCCACCCTACTATATGACTTTTCTTACTTTATATCGGTTGCTTTTGACAAATATTTATGGGGTTTTTACTGGTCGCAACTTAAAACCGGCATTGGGGGCCAGTTCATTTTCCCGACCCGCCGGAAATGTAATAACGTTACGCTGTCCGTCACTGAAAAAACGAAGATGCGGTTTTTTTTCATAACGTTTAAGATGGGCCGCCAAACCCCATGGCGTATCGCCGGCTTGGATCCGTTCGATGGCCAAGGGGTTAAAAGCTTTGGCAAAGGGTGAAGGAGCCGGTCCAGAACCGACCAACACAATGGCATCATGTTTATAGCTAATCCCATCATATTGACCAGACACCGCCAATTCCCGGGGTTTAGGCCAGACACCGAAGGGCAATGACAAACTGGTCATTTTGTATCCCGGCAGATACTTCTCAATCTCCCGCTTTGCCAAGGCCAATTGCCTTTGGACCTCCTCCGCGCCCACCTTACCCAAATTTTGGTGCCAATATGAATGGTTGCCAATCTCAAAACCATTATCCCGCAGGAATTTCAGTTTGGTTTCGATGTACTCTTCCTGGCCAAATAAACGCAGCCCTTTTTTGATGGCCGGCAGGACAAAAAAAGTCCCCCGGGCCGGAAAATCCGGATGCTTACGACTGAATTCCAGCATAATCCCAACAGCGCATTCAGGATCGAGCCGCCAGCCCTTCCCGTCCGGAATAATCCTGAACTGGCCCTCGCTGGAATCATCAAAGGTTAACACCACCGGGGTCTTTCCTTTTGGCACAGCAAAATCCTTGGCCACCAGGTCCCTCAGATTGATAGGATAATATCCGCCTTGGTAAAGAGCCTCCAGATCCTTCCGAAAATTCTCAGGCGTCCGCCGCCAGTCACCTTCGGGGTAACCGATGAGATGGTACTCAAGCACCAGTACTTCTCCAAGTTCATTACCGGTTTGCTGATAATCGGGCCGGGCCGTTCCTTCACTATTAATAACAGAAGTCGTAAAAAATAAGCCAACAAGCAACAAAAGCAAGAATAACCGGTTCTTCTCCATCTGTCTACAACCTCCTCAATAACTAATTATTAGAAATTTGCCGATACTCCGGTGTATCCTGCTGTTTTTTCTCAATCCCATCATTTATCTTTCCAAGGACGAAAGAGGTCGGAAAACTCTCTTCCGTTAAACAAAAGGTATTTTCAGCGCTAAAGCGAATATCTCCCTAAGAAACAAGGAGGCAGTAAAGTGAAGGATGTACAGAACTATCCAGACCTTAGAGGAATTGCCATTCAACAGGTAGGCATCAAAAATGTTCATCTCCCCGTGTTGATTGCTACTAAAGCCGGCGGAGCCCAATCCACTTTGGGCGAGGTTACTGTTTCGGTGGATCTGCCTAAGGATTACAAAGGCACCCATCTCAGCCGCTTTATGGAGGTACTGGTCGCCTGGCAGGAGAAAACTATCTCCGGTTGGGAACTGAAGAGTATCCTGAAGGAAATAACCGAACGTTTGAATGCGGCCTGCGCTGAGCTCTCTTTGCGCTTTCGTTATTTTCTGCCAACCACCGCCCCGGTCAGCGGCAGCCGGTCGCTGCTGGATTATAAATGTGAATTTTGGGGACGATGGAACCGCGGCAAATTCGATTACCAGCTGGGTGTGGAGATCCCCGTAGTCTCCCTTTGCCCGTGCAGTAAGAGCATTGCCAAGTATGGCGCCCACAACCAACGGGCTTTTATCCGGGCATGGCTAAGTTTTAAGCGCGGCCAATATCTATGGATCGAGGATGCCGTTGCTCTGTTGGAGAAGCAAGGCAGTTGCCAGGTTTATCCCCTGCTCAAACGGGAGGATGAGAAGGCAGTCACCGAAGCCGCCTATGAAAACCCCAAGTTTGTTGAAGATATCCTCCGCGATTCCGTGCTGGCCCTGCGCAGTGACAACCGGATCCGCGGTTTCCGCCTGGAGGTGGAGAGCTTCGAGTCCATCCATAACCACAGCGCCTTCGCCCGTCATGAAGAGGAGTTGGGATAAAGGCAAAAGCCCGCCAAAAGGCGGGTTTTTAAAATTGCGCCAAGAACTTCTTTTAATATATTGTATATATTGGTATAACACTCGGGTCATCAAAGCTACCGGCATTGCTTGCCACTGTCACATAGACAACTGCAAAATATGCTTTGCCCCGCACCACCGGGCCTTGGGGCAAGCGGCACAGTCTTGCGCCGGGGTAAAATCCTGCGGTTCCCGGGCCATGGCCAAGCCTTCCACCGCCCGGATCAACTCAGTCTCCCATTTAGCCATAATCTCAGCGGTTATCGGTTCCTGCCAAACCTGACCGGTGTTTAAGAAGAATAATTCGGCCCGGACAGGCAAAACACCAAACATTTTTTGCACTGCAAAACTATAGGTCAATAACTGGGGCCGGTAGGCCGCTGCTATCTTGGGCAAATCCGTCCGGTTGATCCGGTTGGTCTTAAAATCAACCACATTAATCTCCTCTGTACCCAACACGGTCAAGCGGTCGATAATACCGTGAAGGAAGCAATTGGCACCCAAAGGCACAGTAAAGGGATACTCGGAATAGACCTGCCCATCAGCAGCAGCATAGGGACTGTTGCGGTAGGTCTCCCACATCTTGCCAACAATCTCCCGTAAAGCCAGCCACTCCTCCTCCGGCAGCCAACGGAGATTGGCCGTAATATATTCCTCAACAGTAGTCTTATCCGGAGCTTTCATGGCGCAAAGTTGATGGACCAACTGGCCGATTAATACGCCATAACCACCGGTATCACCTTCGCTTATCTCATCCGGTTCAATTTGATCAGCGACAACCCCCAAGCGGTACCGCCAATAGTAATAACTCGGGCAAGCGAGGTAGTCCAGTAGCGGGGTGACAGAAAACCGGAGCATACGCGGGGTAAGTTGCTCCCGTTTTGGCAAGGGTGCCACGGAAACCTCGCTAGCAGCTGCAATCTCCGCTCCCGCAGTCAGTAGCTCAGAAGAAATGTCAGCAGCAGCATCGGTCACACCATGATGGATAACCACCGCTTGTCCGCCAATGGTTACCTGTTCCTGTTGCTGCCAGTTGTCGGGCAGACGCAGGCGCAACCAATCCGCCCACGACCTGTCTTCCTTTATTTCTTCCACATCTTCCCGCACACCGGAAAAGACCAGATAATCCTTGGCCCGAGTCAAAGCCACATAAAACAAGCGTTTCAGCTCGGCGATCTCCTCCCGCATGTTCTGTTCCCGGATGGTCCGCCAAAGTGTGGGTTCAAGACTCTCCCCTTCCCCGTCGGGGACCTTAAAGGCAAAACCGAAGTCCGGATGGGACATGATCGAAGCATAATCCCGATGGCTAAACCCTCTTTCCAATTCAGCCAAAACCACCATGGGAAACTCCAAGCCTTTGGCGGCATGAACCGTCATGATCCGGACCGCATCAGCCCCTTCGGTCTCCAGTTGGGCTTCCCCTTCCCTTTCTTCCGCACCGATCAATTGGCCCACATAATCCAGGAAACCTCCCAGCCCATACCGGCCGCCGGTCAACGCAAACTCATCAGCCTTCCGCAGGAGTTTTTCCAAGTTGGCCAGGGCTCTTTCGGCGTAAGGCAGCGTACAAAGGGTTTCTTCATAGTTCAATTCATCCAAAGCATAACGGATCATCTCCGCAACAGTCAGGAAGGATCTGCCAACTTGGAACTCCTTGACCACCCGCCGCAGCCTCAGCATTCGTTCCCAAGCAGCCTCCTCCATCTGCTCAGGACGGGTATTCAGGTGATAAAAAGCCTCCAACAGCCCACCCTTTGTCTGGGCCAACCAGTAAAGATCAGTATCGCTTAAACCGGCATAGGGTGACCGCAACAGAGCCAATAAACTCAAGCTGTCTTCGCTGTTACGAATTAACCGGATCAGACTCAACTGGTCCTGGACCTCTTGCAAGCCATAATATCCGGATCCGCCCGACAGAATATAGGGAATTCCCCAGCGGTGCAAAGCAGCTTCATAGTCACCCACATGGGTCATGGCCCGCAGTAAAATCGCCACATCTCCCGGACGCAGAGGCCGTTTCCCACCGCCCTCAGCAGTGGAAAATGCTGTTCCGGCAAAGACATCCCGCAAGAACAAGGCCAGGTTTTCCGCTTCTTGTGTCCTGTCTTCTTCGGCAGTCGCCAAAAGATGCATCCTGGGTGATCCTTCTCCGCCCGCCTCCCCGGTCAGACCCGCCACCAGTGGTTGGTAATCAATGGGCCCATTCGCAAACAAGGGTGCACAGATGGCATTAATGCTCTCGATCAACACCGGGTGGCAGCGGTAGTTCTCCTGCAACGGCAACACCCTGCCGTTGCCTACTTTTAACTCCTCCGCCAATTGCCGGACCACCTCAACCTGGGCCCCGCGGAACCGGTAAATCGACTGCTTCGGGTCGCCCACCACAAACAAACGGCCCCGCTCCATCCGCTCTTGGCGGGACAACAAACGGACAAACTCCAATTGCAAGTGATTGGTATCCTGAAATTCATCCACCATAAAATAGGCGTAGCGTTCCTGGCACAAACGGCGGATCTCCGGATGCTCCCGCAGGAGATCACGGGCCTTAATCTGCAGATCAGTAAAGTCCAAAGCGCCTTGGAGTTCTTTTGCCCGCCGGTATTCTTCCGCCAAAAGATTAAGGAACCGAACCGTCACGGGAATGCGCCAGAGAAATTCCTTGTTAGCAAAGTACTCCAAAACCGCATCGATGGCCAGATGTATTCCTTCTAAATACTCACGAATGGATTTCCCCAGTGTTCTGGGGAACATGGCTTGCAAACGGTTCAAACGCCGCACGGCCTCGGCAGTCTCCTCCGCCGGATCGGGGAAGAGCTCTGCCAGTTGCGTCTCAGCCTCAGCCAACACCGCTTTGGTACGTTCCGTCAGTCGTTTCCGGTCGGCATAGTTCAGCAGGTCCAAAACAGCAGACCGCAGACGTTCCACGGGAGCTTCACCCAGAACTGTATTCTCCATGGTTGTCCTGGCCCAATCAGGCAGAGTCCGGCCAAATTCCCGTAATTTGGGAAAAAAGATCTTTAATTGGCGGAGAAAAAATGGGATGCCATGATCAATAACCATCCGCCAGTAGGCTTCCTTTTCATCGGGCGTACCTTCCCGGGCGGCCCTGGTCGCCGCCCGTTCCGCCGCAGCCGCCAGCAGAATCTGTTCCTCGCCTTCACTGAGGATACGCAGGTTGGGCACTACACCGGAAACCAGCGGGAATTCCCTGAGCAAGGCCTGGCAAAAACCATGAAAAGTCCCAATGTAAGCCGATTCCAACGCTTCCAACCGGCTCTGCCAATAACCACGTCTTTCTCCTTCTGCTGTCAGCATCCGCTCGGTCATCGCCTGCCGGACACGGGTCTTCATCTCATAGGCGGCTTTCTGCGTGAATGTAATCGCCACAATTTCCCGGGGATCCAAGCCTTCCTGTTCCACCAAGAGCAAATATTTCTCAGTTAAAACCCGCGTTTTGCCTGTTCCAGCCCCGGCGGTTACCAGCAAATCACAACCCAGTTCCCGGACGGCTTCTAACTGCTGCCTATTCATCTTCATCGGTCATACCTCCCGAATGCAACCGACGACAAACCGGGCGGTAATCACAGCCTCTGCGGCATTCGTCGCTGGTCAGACGGAAATCACCGTTTCTGATGGCCGCGGCATATTTGAGGATGAAATCCACCGTCAGGCCGAGTTTTTCCCGCCAATCCACGTCTTCCACCGGTTTGTATACGCGCACACCTGTCTCCTCTGACCAGGACTTTCGCCAGAGACCCTTTGTCCGTTCCCGTTTCAGCAAGCTGTAATATCCGCCGCCCTTGCTTTCACTGCCCGTGAATATGGTTTCTGCGGCCAACAGATAAAGGGGGAGTTGCAGATCCAAGCCCTTTTCCAGTTGGCTCCTGGTGGGCACTTGGTTAATTTTGTAGTCAAAAATGATAAAAGCCTTCCCATCGGTACGAAAATCCAAGCGGTCAATCTTACCGATCAACCTTACCTGCGCTTTTCCCTCACCCAGAACCAAGCCCTTCTCCCGGGCGGAACCGAATTCCAGTTCAAAATAGCCAGGCAGATAGGAGCCGTTGATCCTGCTCTGCCAGTCCAATTCGTCATCGACAAAATACCGGAGCATCCGGCGGAGGCTCTCCCGTTGCAAGCGCCGGAGCACTATTTGTCCCAGTTCATCTTCGGCTGTCTCCGGCAGGGGAAATTCCTCGTCAAGCAGCTCATCCAGCCTTCTTAGATAACTTTCCCGTTGCTCCCGGTTTAAAGCGATACCGGCATAATCCCCCAGAAACACCCGGAGGATTTCGTGGCTGACGGTGCCCAATTCCAAGGGTTCCGCCATCAGCGCAGGGGTTTTTAGGGGTTCAACCCCCAAAACCTTTTGACAATAGAAGGCAAAGGGACAACGGGCATAACCCTCCAATGCCGTAATGCTGAAGGGATAATCCGGGGAAAAGTGTTGGGCCAACCTCTCCCGGATCTCTCGGCTCTCTCCAATCAAGCCCACATACCGTGCTTCTCCCCGGCGGCGGTTTTGTTCAACAAGGCCCTGTTCCAAGAAGGCCGGGTTATGCAGAGCTTTGTTGAATTTCAACTCCCGGCTGCTGATGGGAGGGAGTCGAAAACGGTAAACCGGTGAATAATGGGGCCATGTGGGTTTCCCCAAGGCCTCCCGGACCTCCCGGAGAAAAACTGAAACAGCTTGCGGTCGACCGTCGGCATCGCCAAGTGGGCAAGACAAGATCAGTTCTTCACCGGCGGCCTTCACCAACTGGTAAAAATTCTCCCGCTCCCCACGGAGGAATTCCTCCGGCCCCTTCAATGAATAGCCCAACTGCCGGAGGCGGTTTAAACTCTCCTGATCGAGCAAACCGGACCTGGATGGTGTCCGGGGAAACTCCCCCTCCACCAGGCCACAGAGGAAAACCACAGGGAACCGTAGGCCTTTTAGCTCCGCCGGATGGGTGATAACAACCCCTGCACCGGGGCGACGGTATTCCGGCGCCCGATAATCGGCAAACAGCAATTCAATGAGGGGCAAGAATTCTTCGATTGTCAAAGGAAGCCCTTGCCAACCAGCCAGCTTCGTCAGGTTCGCCCATCTCTCCCAGGCTGTTTCGGCTTCGGCTTGCATACGCCTGATTCTTAGTTTCTTCAAGAACCAGGGAGACTTTGGATCTCTGTCGGGTACATTAAGATCCGGCAAGGAAAAAAAGGCATGGCCAAGACGCCAAAAATCACCCAAAGTAGCCGGCGGTTCCATGGCCAATAAATGGGCCAGGCCCATCATGGCTTCGGCTAACATAGGGTCGGCCGTCAGTGAACGTTTCTCCAGCCATTCGACCCAAGCCGTAAGCGTCAGCGGCCAAATCCCGGCGGTGTAAAAATCCTCCCGGAGCCAGCCGTCAAAGATCCGGCCATAATCACCGGTGAAATACTGGGTAAAAAGCCGGGTAATCTCACCCCATGCACCATTGGCCGCCACAGCCTTTAAATAAAGGAAATATCCCGCAAGCTTCGGCAAGCTTGTCCAGGCAGGCTTCGGTTCCCGTTCCACCGGGATCTCATACTCAGAGAAAACCTGAAGGATAATGGGAAGATAGGTATCGGTATTGCGGCAAACCACGGCAATATCCGATGGGGAGCGACCGACAGCCAGCCTTTGCCTAATCTCCCGTGCCAATCCCCGCACCTCCCATTCCCGATCGGAACCAGTAAAACCTCTAACAACCCCAGTGTTTTCCGCCAGCAGATCCAGCAGCACCTCGGAATTACCGCGGGAGCTCAGTGCAGTTGTGAGTAGGGGTTCCTCGAGGATCACCACTTCTCCCCGGCTCTTTAAAAAAGCCAATAGTTCTCGCTGGATACCGGTAAATTCCTGAAAACCCACAACCAAGACCCGCTGGAGTTGCTCGGGTATCCCCCGGCTCTGCAAAATACGCAACGCTTCCCGGAAGGCGTCTTCTGGATCAACTTTACCAAGCTTGGTTAATACCGAATGGTATTCCCGGTAAATCCCTTTAATCCCAGGGGCTGTTTTAATCCCTGCCTCCTCCAGGACCTTCGGGGTTACTTCCGCTTGTTTGAACTCACGGAACAGGCGTGCTACCGCCCTAGCCATCCCCGCCTGGGCCAATTTGTCCGGAGCACCGGACTCTGCCATCTGCCTCATCCGGTCCCGGGCAATACCCCACAGTAAAAAAACTTGCTCAGCACTACTTAAGCCCCTTCCCAAACTCTGATAACGGGTCAACGTCTCCACCAACCCGCCAAACAGGCTCAAGTTAATACCACCCAGCCAACCCAGGGCCGTTAATAATTGTTCCTCCCAATAGCGCAACAAAAGATGGCTGGAGAATAGAACAGTCCCCTGGACCCCCCTGTTGCGCCAATCCCGTATGATCTCGATGATGGCCTGCTTCTGCCCGGCACTGTTCATCTCATAACCCCCATGCAAATCGGTCATAAAATTATTTCGGTTTTCTTCCCGCAATACCTGCCGTTAATATAATCCCATTGACCGCCATGACTGGTAATAACACCGGTTATGACCAGGCTGCCACGATAAAAGGCATAAAAACAGGGACCTTTCCTTAGGAAGGAGGCCCTCTGCTTGACTCCGTTAATTTAATTTACGGCTGCAAAAAATATCCGTATCGTCAGGGGCGATTTTTTATTTATTTATTCAAAGAGTAATGCCGCCCCTACGGTACCAGGACCGGTATGCGCCCCAATGACCGGCCCAACCTGTGTAAATATACTGACGGGAATTTGGATGGCATTTTCCAGAGCTTCCTTCAGATACTTGCCGACCTCCAATGCCGCACCATGGGCCACAGCCAAGCGGGCATCCTTTCTTCCTGCCACCAACCTCTGAAAGGCTTTAATGATACAATTTATGGCCCGGTCTTGTCCACGTGCCATGGCAAAAGAGTGATAGATCCCATCGTCTCCCACCCGGATCACCGGTTTAATGTTTAAGATTGTTCCCGCCAAACTATTTACCTTCCCTATTCGTCCGCCTTTTTGGAGATATTCCAGGGTATTCAAGGTAAATAATGTTTCCAGGTTTTCCCGCGCTTTCGCTAACCTCTCCAGGATACCGGTAATTTTTATCCCTTCCTTGATTAGCCTGGCCGCCTCCATCACCAGTAATCCCAGGCCTAAACTGATACTTTTGGAGTCAACCACATGAATGCTATCCGTTGCCAGTTTTTCCTTGGCCAGATAGGCCGCATTCAAAGTCCCGCTTAAGCCCGACGAAATATGAATGGAGATAATCTCTTGGTACTCCTCCAACAGTCGGCTGTATAACTGGCCAAACTCCTCCGGAGACGGTTGAGAGGTCTTGGGAAGAACCTTTTCTTCCGCCAAGCGACGGTAAAAGTCTTCACTGGACAATGTTCCGTCCGTGAATTCTTCATCCGCAAAACGTAACTTCATGGGGATGACATGAATATCATGGAGGGTTCTGACATCCTCCGTCAAATCAGAAGTACTGTCTGTTACCAAAGCAATTTTCCGCACAATCTAGCCCCCGTTCCTTTTTCTGTTCCATAAATCATAAATCCCGTTATGAGCATTTTCCCGTGGGTTCTCTTTTATCATTTTTATCTTTTACTTAGACGTGGCTAATCCGGAAAATGTCACAAGAAAAATGATTTTTAACAATAATAAAGAGCAGGTTATCCACCTGCTCCTGATGGCACATTACCAGATCCTCTTAATTAGCACCGCTAAAGATTCTCATTAGTATATTACTTGACTTTTTTTCCGCCTCTCTGATACGATTTTGCACTTTCACTACTTCCTCGGTCATCTCCAATTCCTCGTAATAGGACTTTGCCATGTTGTAAAAGTCGATGGCCTCTTTAAACTTTTTGTTGGCCATTTGCACCTCTGCCTGCCTGTGATATTTTCTTGCCGTTTCATACTTTTTCTGCCTTGCTTCGGCTTCTTCCAACTTAACCTGGGCCTCGGCAATTTTCCCCTCCAAAATGTTTCTCATATTATCAAAACCAACCCGGTCGGCAATACTGCGGGCGCGGACATACTTTTGCTTTGCCCCGAGATAGTTTTTCCGGTCAAAATCATTATCTCCGCTTTCTGTCAGTTCCAGTACGCTGATATAGCCTTGGGTCTTGGCAATCCGTTCCTCCAATGCCTTACCGGCAAAGCCCAGGCCTTCCCCATCTGCTTTGGCATTTAGATAACTCATTAATGCCATTTCATAATTCCTGTTTGTAAAATGTTCATCTCCATCGACAATGGCATTGACAAAATCATATTTCCTTTGGACTCGTTTTTCCGCCTCTTTATCCCTGTCTTCTTCTTTAACAAGACTCAAGCCCTTTAAAGATTCTCCGTAGGCATCCAGCCCCTGTTTGTATTCTCCCTCCTTGACCAATTGGTCACCGGTTTCTTCATTTTTCACAATATCCGCCCTGAGTTTAGCCTCTCTTTGATTTTGTTCCATAATTGCCTTAGCTTTTGCTTGCGCTGCCATAATGTGACCGCGCACAAAAAGGCCGCCGACCAAGAGAACTAAAACCATAGCCGCTACTGCTGCTACCTTCAAATATTTTCGCTTCTTACCTTCCGAGTTATCATTAAAGACTTTGTTAACCATAATCGCAGCAATTGTGTAGTTATTCAAGACATCATTTTGTTTACCCAAAATGAGTTCTTCTAAATTATCGACAAATTCCTCCGGTTCATTGGCCTCCCGCAATACATCAATAATTTCAGTACCACTAGCGTTTTCCCACATACCGGAGGTGCAAAGAAGGATTGTATCTTTCTCCCTGAGATAAATTTTCCTGGATATATAAGGCTTAAATTTCTTATTTGTTCCCAGGTAATTCAGGAGGTTATGGCGTTCCTCGTGCTCACTGATGTCATCTTCCGATATTTTGCCAGAGTCGGCCATCAATTGGGCAATACTCTGATCTTTGCTCTTAAAATTAAACCGTTTATTCCGGAAATGATACAGTCGTGCATTTCCGGCCACTGCATAAACCATCTTGGTATAGTCGGTTATCATCAATGCCAGGCTTGCCTTCCGCCGCACACTACGGCTCTCATTCACCAAAAGATTATGGGCATTCTTCAAGTACTGTCTTATTTTACGCCGGGATAATGAAGGTTTTTCCATAAAGTCGGCAAAAAGTGCATGCACGGCAATTTCCGCGCTTTCTTTTTCTTCATCGGAATCAATACCGTCCGCCACAGCATAGCAAGCTAGATCATCAAGTTCCATGAAGGCAAAATAATCTTTATTAGTACGAAACGTACCCGGCTCGGAGACAAAATTGGTCTTAAACTCACTGCTGTTCTTCCTCATGCCAACCACTCCGTTACTTTTTTAACTTATTTATATTCAATAATAATCAGGGTTGCATTATCTTGATGTGGTAAATCTTTCCTGTCAATCAAATCGATGATCTCCTCGGCAATGCGCGTGGGTGAGGTTTTCTTGGCAAGCAGGTGCTCGATCTCCAACTCGGATAGGCTATTGTAAACCCCGTCGCTGCACAGGATCACCTTATCACCGGGACTAAGCCTGATGGTTTTGTTATAGATCTCAATATCCTTAAATCCTTCATGCCCAATATAGCTTGTCAGCCGCTTCTTTTTGGGGTTACGGATCAATTCCTTCTCGGAAATCTCGCCTGAAAGATAACGTTCCTCCAGCACCCTTTGGAAAACATGTTTCTTATTGAGGTTTTCCAACTCACCGTCGCGAAAGAGAACAATTGCGCTGTCGCCGACAGAAACCCAGTAAAGTTCATTTTCGTTAATGACAACCGCCACAAGCGTCGTTCCGCTTCGTTCGCCTTTGCCTTGTTGGAGCACACGTTGGTTACACAATAAGACCGTTTCCCGGAAGAATTTTTCTAACGGATGAATATTCCCCGTGTTCCGAAATCTCCGGACAAAAGTCTCCACTGCCGTATGGCTGGCCATTTTCCCTTGGGTATAGCCACCCATTCCATCGGCCAGTACGGCTAACAGCCCGTTTTCAGTGCTGGTTGTGGCGAAAGAATCCTCCTGTTGTTCCCTTTTTCCGATGGTTTGTGCATTACCCACAACTAGTCTTTGTTTTTCCGTGTTCTTATTCAGCAGGTGTTTTAGAAAAAAAAGAAGCGCAATGACGTTCAGTAATATGTAAATGACTAGATCCGGTTTCATATTATCTCCTTTTTATCCTCTTTATCCGTGTTATCTTCGTTCTCCCATTCAAAATGAATACCGCACAAGGGGATAAAAACAAATTTGCTTCTACCCATCTGAATAACATCATAGCCGTTTAACTCAACCGGAGAATAGACCGCTTCATTGTTATGGTAAACCAGACCAACCCCGTCCCCAGGAATAAGGAAAAAATTGCGTTCCTTCGGGTTATAACTGATAATGGCGTGATTTTTTCGGGAGATGGCATTGTCACCCGAGATACAGATATGCATCTCTTCTGACCGGCCAATAAAGTTTTTCTCCGTCCGGACTTTAAAATCCACCCCTTTTTGGGGGCCTTCAATACAAACCAGCCAACCGACAACAGGGTCCATCCCGTCTTGATCATCCCAATAGGCCATGGTTTTTGCGTTATTGTCATCGGTGTGAGAGATGGTCTGCATCCGTTTGTTGGCGCCCTTCCGGGATGACCGTGGGCTTTCCGCACCTGCAACATTGCAATATGGACAAGTATTACCGTGTTTTCTGGTGCTATATATATGTCCGTTAACACATCTGACGAGATTTGCCATTGGTGTATGTACCTCCGTTTTGCAAATTTTCACACCTGGACCCGCGCCCGTCCTGCTCATAATCGGTGGGAACAGGACAACATAAGCTGAGACCCTATTTCACCAGGAGTTTTGTGTTGGCGATATAAATCATGTCACCGGAGTTAAGCTTGTATGGTTTTCCGGTCTCAATCTTAATCTTGCTCCGCTCATTCTTGCGCCGCAAGCCGCTTCCATTGGTCGAACCGATATCTTCTATGTACCAATTGTTACCGGCATAATTCAATACCGCATGTTGTTTACTGATCAACGAAGCGTACTCGGAGATGGTGAGATCAATATCAACATCCGCATCTTTTGAACCTTTACCTATTATCAACGATGTCCTGGCCTTAATGTCCCAAACCCTGACATTTCTCCCTTCATCATCTTGCAGGACTAATTGGGTAATACCGGGACGCTTATCTTGATAGCGAAGGACAAAGACAGAGATCCTAATCAAATACACCAGCAGGAGCAAACCGCCTGCGACTATGCTCCAAACCTTTATGTCACTGTTGGTATTGACAAAAAAGATATAGTAATAGGTGCCGAAGCAAGCCGCCAGGATCAAGAGGTTAATAAGGAAATTTAGGAATGACAGTTTCTGTTTTTGGGTATACCGTTCAATTTTTCTAATAAGAAAGTAACGCTTAATATGCCTCGGCAAATTGATCGCTTCCAGGATTCTTATAGTCAACACCCCCATCTGTGATGAGAGATTATTTGGTATTTTTTACATTGAAATATCTCATAAATAACTCAGTAGTATCCAACGGGTTTTTATGATTTTCCCCTTTGCTTTTGATGTGTGTCTCTTTTGTTTTAGGATTAAAGCCAAAAAAACTTTCAAAGCTTTTTTCAAAATTACCAATGTCAAACCCTTGAAAACCTTGGTTTTTATCGGAACCGGGATCATACCGCTGAAAGGGCTTCCCTTGCTTAACAGAGACTCCGTCCATCTTGGCATCGTATTTTTTTCTTAACGCTTCGTCACTAAGGGTACTGTAAGCTTCGCCAATCTCTTTAAATTTTGCTTCTGCCTCTGCATTCCCGGGGTTGACATCCGGATGATACTTTCGGGCCAATCTTCTGTAGGCTTTCTTGATCTCTTCCTGGGAAGCGCTCTGATTAACCCCAAGGATTTCATAATAACTGGGCATGCTAATATTCACTCACTTTACAGCTTAAAATTACTTAACTTAAATTTTGTTCATAATATTATGATTATGATATATAATATATTTTAGTAAAATTTTTCACTTTGCGCAATGGTTTTTTATAATACTTTACCATTGTTTTAAAATTTAATTTCCAATAAACCTCTTTCCCTAATTTATACGTAATAAAACCGGACAAGGCACCTACCCTGTCCGGTTATTGACAAATTCAACATTTTTCCCCACTGCAGCCAGCCCGTTTTTGAAAGGAGAGGCAAACTCGTATTTTGCTTCGATCACAATCGCTCCCTTTTCGTTGAAAAAGCCAATCTTCCCATCCTCTTCGTACCTGGCTAGACCTTCCGAAAACCGGTCATAATCATTGTTATTTTTAATATAGTATGGCTTAATAACAAAGTTATCGTGACAATCAATATAAATCCAACCACGTATTTCGTCACAAACCGGAGCGATTACGTACTTTGAGAATTCTTCAGCAAAAATATACTTGGGTGCAATAACCACCCGACCGTTCGGGTCTTTATAACCACTTAAGCCATTTTCATCTTCATATGGAATGAGTTTTTGCTCAGAACATCCAACAAACAAGAATAACATTATGGAAACCAACATTAAAATTTGCCTCTGCACTGAACCGTCTCAACTCCCAGTAAATTCGTGTTTTTATCCTTTCGAAGTTTGCCCATATCTGAAAACTCCATGTTGGTACCTTTTCACCAACTTTGAGTGTCTTATTACTAATCTTTTCTACCAAATCCTCCCCATGGCAGCTAAAGACAATACATGACATCAAGATAAGGAATACTAGAGAAAGGATAAGCCTTTTTATTTCACAATTACCTCCCCAATTTCCGAGTCTACACGTCTTCGATGGTTACATATTTATATATTGATGTCCATGATTATAAAAATATGCTTGATGCAGAAAAGGCAGTTTTACACTGCCTTTTCTGCTCTTTGCGATTGTTTGTAACCAGAAAGCACCATGTTTACTCTGCAGCATAGCCGCCTTCGATCTTGACCAGATCGTTCTTGTCTTTCTTCTGTTTGATCACTAGGCGGAAGGTGCCTACACCCGCATCGGCACCGAAGTCCTCGGTATAATCCACCACAAAGGCATTGGGGAAATATACTTTCCGCACCATTTGACCAGCATTGAGCACTTCTAAAGTAGCTTTACGATAACAATCGGCTTTAACGGCAGGTACCAAGGACCACAAGGCTATTTTCATGGTGTCATCGGCTTGATCCCCATCGGTCGCAGTCAGGATCTTACCGGTAATCTCAAGAATCGAACCAACTTCGGTCGATCTGGCATTGGAGTCATCCGGGGTATCAGTTTTGTAGGTCGCCGTCAGGATATTATTGCTCCCCAGTTCAATCGTTTCTCCGCCTTCAATTTTCAGCCTGAATCCCATATTAATTCCCCCAATATTTTTTATTTATTAATACCCGCGGGCAGGTATTAATAGCGATTCAAATGAGATGATACATTCACTAAGTTGCAAAATTGTTTCTTATACCCCTCCTTGGCCATATGAGCGAAACCACAAGTGATTTATTGTGTAGTTAGTCCATTCTTAATTTTCTGTATACTCGGCTTAAAAATATTTGTTTTTCACTCCAGAGAAAGCAAACATTTAGTCTTTACAGAAGAAAAAACATGTTAATGTTACTGCCTTTTTTGTACTGCCCAGATTATTTTCTTATAATACAGTTCTTTACTTCCCTTGATAATCGTAAAGATCAACTGCGGGCACCCCCCTTTTATCTCGTCTGTCTTCAATTGACGTTGTATAAAGACATACGCTATTAACCTGCCGCAGCACTGGCGGAAGTACTCTTCGAGATGGTCACCTCCAGGTTCTTCACATTTCCGTTAAACACCAGGTCAATATGGCAGACATTATGTTGGGTATCAATGACAAAGTTCATATCGTCGCCGAACTGGATGACAGAATTGACGTAACCGGTGGCGTCCACCCAACGCCGTTTCTGGCTCTCCGGATGGTTGCTGAAGAATTTAACGATCTTATCCTGTTTAAAATCATTGGATTCGAAACGCAGGATCCGTTCAACATAAGTACTGGTCAATGTCTTGTAGATTGAATCATATCCGTCATCGTTCAAGGCCAGGCTTCTCGCTTTATAAACAGTGATCCGCTTGATGTCTTTGCCTTTATACTGGGCATTCTCCGAGGAGAAGATGAACCCGAAGTTGCTGCGATTGATGGCATCCTTAATGTTATTAGTAAATCCGGTAATCTCTTTGGCCATCGTTGTGACAACCCGCAGGTTATTATCGCCCATTTCAATATCAAAACGGACACCGGGGAAATCTTTGTGAACATTCTTGAAGAATTCCCTTAAGTAAACCGGACATTGATAAGCCGCCACAATGCCCGCAGCCACATACGCCGCATCGACATAGACACCCTCAATCCATAGTTTCATAATATCCTCTTTTTCCTTTGAAAGCATAACGCCTTCCTCGGTTTGCACCATCTTGCTGTCAATGACAACGCCCGATTTGTCCTTGGGAATAATTGTAAAGTTGGGTACACAAGGAATGGCAAACTCACTGTAACTTTGCCGGGTTAACAGTTCGCACTTCTCAATATACTTGTCAATTCCTGTAGTCGCCATGCTGTTAAAGGTGGTTTCTTCGTTGGCTTGGAAGCTGAAAAAGACTTGCACCTTATATTTCTCCAGTATCTGCAGCAATGCAGTTAAGGACTCCATGGTATTGCCTTCAATGTTATCAGGCCTTTCATTGCCCTTAAACCGTTCCCGCCGTATCTTCATGCGTTCGGTAGGCTCCATTTCGATGGCGGGGACAATACCAAACCAGACGGTGTCTTGAAAATCATTCTTGGCATTCACCGTATTAAGGTAAGCCTCTAGACGGGGAACCATATTGTTTTTCACCGTCATGTCCAGCTTTGTGTTGGTAATAAGCAGGGACGGCCGCATCCCCCGGTTCTTTGTGGTGTATTGATCAAAGAAGGATTTTACACCAAGAATCTTTTCCACCAAGGGTTTGGCTGTCTTGACAAAATCATCCTTGGCGGTCTTGTAGAATTCAAGGTATGTATTGTAGTTGGCAATCTCCCGCTCAACATCGATCTCGGTCTGGGTGGCCGGTAACGGACAGAAAGTGCGGACCACCAAGTCGCGAACATATGAGGATGGGTTTTCGGTCAACTGATCGTAATCTTCTTCGAAGGCTGCCACCAAACTATTGTTACGTTGTTCATCCATTACCATCAAGGCGGTGGAACTTTCATTCTTAGGTGCTTCAATAATCTTCAATTCCCCGTGTTCACCCATGGTGAGAATACCAATCTGGATGTTTTGCGCGTTTTTGGACGCTTCTTCCTGGCTTCTGCCATATAAAAGCCTGGTTTTGATGTCTTCGATTGCCAAAGGAAGCATGGCCAAAACATTATTATAATTCCGGCTTGCTTCTTCGAACTTGTTATTCAATTTATCCCCAATATCAAGTTTACTTGGATCCCCGTCTTCAAGTTGCTCGTATTTGTTATAAAGATAATGGATCTCTTTCCGGACCTGTTTAATATCTTCCATGATTTTTTTGGGTGAGATCATATCCAAGACTTTCTCAAATTTAAAGTCTACATTGCGGATACCCTGGCTCCGCTTGGTGTCAATTAAGGTAAACAACATTTTCAGAAAATCATTGTTCTGATCCAGCCGAATTTCGGAGACACACTCTTCCGGGATATTTTCCGGTCTTTTGAGGGTGTAAATCACCTTTTGGTTGGCAGCATTATAAAAAGAGTAAACTGTCGGTGCAAATTTCTCTAAAAACTCGTCAAAACTCCTTACTAACAGGTATTGATTTATTTCAATGATTTTCTCGTCATTTAAACTGTCGATACCTTTTACATCACCCACGATCGTCAGAAGGTCAAGTTTCTCCGGATTAATCTCTTCAAATAACATTGTCCGGTTGGTTTGCTGAATAATCTCCATCAGGCTCCCCCTTTTACCTTTTCCTCAGAAGTAATTTAACAAATATACCGTTGATAAATATTATAACATATTGACTATTTATTTTAATATATTAATTTTTTATTTTACTATTTATTAATTCTACTTTATTGTATTTTTAGTCATATAAGATATTAAGCTGTTATTCGTAACCCATTAGTTTAAGACGCAAATATTCAAAGCGGACCGCGCGGCGAAGCCTGCCCAGGGAAGAGTAACGTTTGCGATAATCAACGGCCAGATTGGCCATGATTACCTTGGCAAACCTCGCAGAGATGATCTTGTTCAAACTCCTGATATCTTCAATTTGATCATCAATGATCCGCTGGGATACATCTAAAGGCGTTTTCCCAGATAAATAGTAATATAATGTGGCGGCCAAACTGTAAACATCCGAGTACCTTCCCTGCTTTGCCGTTTTTGAATAAAATTCTAGCGGGGAGAATCCGGGGGTCACAAAGATTTGTTTATGTTCAGTCCCACGGTAATCCACAGCGGAACCAAAATCGATGATGACCGGCTTCCCGTTTTTTTTGATCACTATGTTCGAAGGTTTAAGATCCCGGTGGATAATCCCCTTTTTATGGATTTGTTCCAGCGCTTTCATTAATGGAAGATAGATATCTTTTAAAAAACCAGTGATCGAAACGTTCTTCTCTTTCGCAATGAATTGTTCCAAGGTTACGCCGGGACAGTATTCCAGCACAATATAGCCGGTATTATTCTGTACAAAATGATCAATGTATTTCACAATGTACTCCGAAGAAATATCCTTAAGAATGTCCGCTTCCTTAAAAAAATGCGCCTGTGCTTGGAGATAAGTTCCTTTTAACCCAGGCCTGCGCCAAACAACGCCGACTCTGTTCAAATCTCTCAGAACAAGCTTGGCCGGATAATGCTCCTTAATAATGCATTTTTCACCGGTTTTTTGACAAACCCCCAAATAGACAATGGAAAGGTTACTCCGGGCAATTTTCCTTTTAATTCGGTAAGTATCCTTTAAAACAACTCCTTTGGGCAACCAGATGTATTCGTTGTCTTTCGCCATTTGCCACCCATTCTCTCCCCATTTCCGGTCCCACATTGATACGGTAGTTAGTCCACAATGATCCTGGCAGGACCTTTTTGTCGAAGTTCTACACGGCGTTTTATGCCACTACCGCTCTCCTTCACAATAAGCGCTAGGTACTTGTAAAGCTCCATATTAGTATAATCCTTGGCCTCAATCCCCAAGCGACCGGCAAGATAATGGATGATCAGCTTCCTGTGGACAATCTCCTGATTCATACATTGCATGGCAAAACTTATATCATAAAAATTTTCCGTTGCGCTTTGCAGGACAACCCGGGCAAAATACTGCAGCACCTTTGGATTCATTGTGCTCTGCCATGGCGCAGCGTATCGGGTATTTATGATGTTTATCGTATTATATTCCGTAGCAAAATCATAAAAATCACTATAATCTGACCGCAGCACGGCTCCTTCCCTGAGTTTGAACCGGCCCAACTCCATTTCACCGGCATCAACCGTGGTGTTTTCGTCCAACAGTATTTCAGCGTTCTGATAGATAAAATCCCTGTTCACGGCCTCGTCAGTAAATTTGACTTTTATGACAATTTCTCTATTGGTGTTATAATATGGTACTTGCCGATCGCTTTCCAACATGAAAAGACGATCGCCGTATTTGATGATGCCTTTGGTTACAGTTATTTGCCCCTGGCCAACCTCTAGGTCCGTACCGGCAATTATCCCATCGGAGTAGTTCTTGAAAAAAATCTGGGCAAAATTTCTGGGGAAATCCCGCAGGTTTTCCAGCATTTCTTTCTTGAGAATGCTCCCTTTGCTAAAGCAAGGCGCACTATAGCTAAACATTTTCTTTTAATTCCTCCCTGAGTGTCCCAATGTTTATTTCAACCCATCAAAGAAGTCCAGTTCGGATAGTTCATCTTCAAAGGCGAAAAACCGTTTTTTATCCATAAATAACTGGTCATCCTGCCTGGCAATGGGCACAACATGAAAGCCCCAGTTATTCTCATGGGCAAACAGGAAGAAACGAACTTCGCCGTTGTTTATGGTATCGGTGTCTTCCTGTACGATCTTGTCGCCATGAGCTCTTGTGATCTCCTCAGGGGTAATGGGCTGATAATTCTTGAAGTCATTTTCGTAGATATATACCTGTCGCAACACCCCTTCTTGGCTCTTTAAGTAGAATTTGATCTCTCGAACACCAATGGGGCGGGAAATGTAACCTTTCACTTGATTCATCTTTTCCAAACTGCAGATCAGCACCTTTTCTTGCTTGTTATAGGTAAAAGCGCTGACGGAATACGGGAGAAAAGGCACATCATTACGGATGGTCGCCTCAATGTCCCCGATCTTCTTGGAATTAATATACCTGAGTACTCCACGCAGGCACGAAAGTTTTAAATCGGGAATATGTTCATCATGGACATTTCTTTGTTTAAATTCGATGCTCCGGCCAGGCACAAACTCCTTCAATGCTTCTTTAAACATATCAATCCGGCAGGACTGACCGGTTAACTTGATGATGGAATAATCCTGCAGCTCCCGGTTCTCGTAAAACTTCTCCAAAAACTTACGGACAATCTCGTAGATATCTCCTTTAATCAGTTTGTTGATTTCTTTGATATTAAAAACAACATTGGGAAACTCGTAGACATACTGAAACCTACCGTCTTTTAATATGGAAAGGCACCATTTATTCAGTGTGGTAATGTGCAAGTCGCTTTCTTCCTTCTCTTCCATGTCAGTGTAGTCAAATTTGTTCCGAAGGATATTGGTCTTCTGGAAGAACTCCTTCTTCATGTTCTCCGCCAGTTCCCAAAGGAAATAGTAGTTGTTTTTCACCCGTTGATACTCTTCCCTCACCCGGTTTTCGTACTCTTTAAAGCGGGTGGGGATGACCTTCTCTGCCACCTCATAACAAGCCTGGAATTTTTCATAAATCTTATGGACGCCGATCTCGTCAACGCTGCGAAATATATCGGCACCGGGGATTTCAATGAGACTGTCGATATCAATGTTTTCTTTTTTATTGGTGTAATAATGGGCAAAAACAATTTTCATGAACTGCAAGATCCGGTAGGTGATATTGTTCCCGCCAAAATTGGTATCACCGTTTTCGTAGGTGGTTTTGATATCCACTTTATAGGAGATTTTTCCCTCATTAATCGTGAAAGTACAGGAAGAGAGGTCAGTGGTGCCGCCGCCGCAGTCGATGACCAGAGCTTTGTACTCCTCCCCGTCAACAAAGCGATCTTTTTCGATCTGGTCGGCAATGGTGTTGTATAATACAGCCAGACCCTCGTCCAAAACCTCCGTTTCCACATTGTAGCCGGAAAGGATATCCTTAAACATCTCGATAAACTGTTGCTTTAACTTGACCGGGCAGGAAATATGCAGATTTTTAAATTTACATTTAAACTGGCTCTCCGCCGTCTCGATGACATGGATGAGAAAAGCCTTGATAATGTCGCCCCGTGAAACCTGGGCCACATTCCCGGCTTCATCCACCACTTCCTCCACTTTGTTATGGTTGTTCACCCAGCGTTTTATCCCCTGGAACACACTGGCATTGCTGGTATAGTCGTTCTTTTTCATATGTTTTTTTGCTTGGTAGCCAAAGTAATACCTGATGTTTCCCGGATCAGAACAATCTGCCACATAAACAACAGTCGGGATGACCTCGGAATAATTGTCTTCTTTTGCCGCCATATCCCTGAACTTGACAAAGTTGATCTCATTGAGTTTAATCCGGCCGTTCAGCAGATCGTTGTAGCATGGGGAAGACACATAGTTGTTATTCAAAAACACCCCTGCCGTGGTGTTGGAGGTACCAAAATCAATGGCAAGCACAGTGTCAGTCTGCTCCAATTCACGGATCTCCAAGTCGGGTACTGGGATCTTAAAATACTCCATATTACCCGGGGCAATGTTTTGCTCCGTGTAATAGGTCTGGTAGAAGTATTCGGACTCCACTTTCCCGACAAATAACAAACTGTAATTACGATTGTTGGATTTTTGCAGTCGCAGGTTATGCGCAGCCGCCACCAGATAATAGAGCTTCGGCTGGGTCAGATCTTTGACCAGATTGAAGATACCGCAAAGACTATTGTCTTCGTTGACCAAAAAAACATTGGACTCTCTAATGATGTTCTTCTCGATTTCTACCTTATACTGGTCGTCTTTCGTCACGCCCAAACCACAGTAGAGAGTGATCTTGGCCGGAATGCGGATCAACTCTTCCTCCGGACGGCGCGCCACCAGGTATTTTAAGGAATTTCGCACTTTCTCAAAGCCGTTTTGTTTGAATTCATCAATAAAATAGTTCTCCTCCGCGCCACGGTATTTAAGAATGGTCCGGATGAGGTTCTCCCGGTCCAAGGTATTGACAACGGCCTTGACAATCTTCTCTTCATAGCAAATGTTGCGCAACTGCAAAGTGGTAAGTTCGGATAACTCCTCCCGGGTATACACCCGCCTGGTACCTTCTTTATTCAAATAAAGCTTGTACGGTGGCATCCCATGCAACCTCCTGCTGTGTTAAGTGTCAATATAAGGCAATTTGGTCAACCCTCATGGTTTCGTACCGGTCAATAATGCCAAAATGATAGGTCCAATAAACTTCGGTCCGGAACTTAATTGGTAAAAAGAGTTGTTGAATGACATCAAGCTTGGCTTTGTTGGTCTCATTCTCCTCATAATCCAAATAAAACAACAACTCGTCCTGCTTTTCATAATTTGCATAGATAATTGCACCTTTAAAGATCCGTTGGATCGTGTCTTTTAACAGGCCAATCATCTCTCCGGTGGTATACAAAAGAAAGATATTTTCCGCCAATATTTGCTGCTCACTTGGGATAAAAAAACGTAGTTTGTCCCGGATCTCCGGCCCAAATATGCCGTTTTTCAGATCGTTAAGGATGAACCGGTAATAAAAGTCTCTTTTATTCATCCCCTGCCGCCGGTCAAGCCAGGTTAAAAAGTGAATGACCAGATCAAAAAGGACCTGCCTTAACTCCTCATACTCGTGATTATCCGGGTGAAACAGATCTTTAAAGATCTCATGGAAACGGTAATACGGGTTTACTTCAACCTCAGGCTCAACATCACGGAAATTGATGTTTTCATTGCTCAATTCCATATACGGCGAGTAGCTCTTGGCCAAGCGAAACTTAAGTTTGTCCTGAGGTATGCCCGCCTGTTCCGCCCGGATGGCCAACTCCCAGATGTAATTCATACCAGTACCCCTTCGCATGTATACTCAGGAAAATACATTTGCACCTCTGAAACAAGGAAACTTAATAAATCATGGGTGATAAATCCCGCCCGGCCATCGGTGGCAAACTTCAGTTTCATGACCTTCTTGTCGTTGCTGATGCGGATATCATCGGCAAGGAAATAATTCAGGTCATAGGTCACGGCATCTCCTGTCGACCTGTCGGCGATCTCAATCTCTATTAACTTAAAATACTGGCTGATCGCAAAAGAATTAATGATCCGTATGATGTCCCCTTTGGTCCGGATCAGCGCCGCCTGCCGCTGGGCATACCTGTTGATGAAGCTTCTCTTCCGGCAATTGGATACCAGCTCGCACTTGACAGTTTTCTCCGCCTCTTCACCCGGCTGGGAGACTTTCAGCAGATGCCAAGCCTCGGACTTTTCCATAGGAGAGACAATTGTGATCTCATCTCTAGTCCGTTTGATGTACCGGATGGGGTCATCCTGCTCATCCACGAGATAACCATGGTTTAATCCCATTTTTTTAATGGAGATGATATGCTCGTAGTTGATGCGGTCGATGGCCGAAACGGGAAAACCACCACTTTTAATCGCCAACCTTTCAATATTCCACAATAAAACCATGTCCGTTTTTTTGTAAGCATCAAGCTCCCCCAGATCCAGTTCGATCTCCCGGATCTCTTCCCGCGGATCGATGACAGAGACACACTCTGTCAGCACCACATCGAAGAACTTGTTATTATACGGGGCGTTAACGGTTTTCCAAGCCACCCCGTTTTTCTGAAAAATCCGGTATAATCGCTCTATTTCCCCCCGGTACTTGGCACTGGGTTCCAGACGGACTTTGATGGCGTATTTATTGTTGTCGGTAATAATCAAGCCCGAATAACTCTTTGCCCCTGCCAGCCGTTGCAACTCCGGGTAACTGCAGGCTAAAAAGACAGGAAACAGCTGGACTTCGCCTTCCTTGTTCAACTGCTCGATGAGGGCTTTCAGGTCAAACTTCTTTTCTTCCATATCTTCCGGAAAAACCGGAAAAAGGAAGTCATCGACGGGATCTACATGATACTTCGGGCACAAGGCAAAATAAATATCGTAATTGCTTTCAATGTCGTCAATCTCACAGAAGACCCTGAACTCCAGTTCTTCATTGAATTTTTCCTGGTAATCAACGAGATTGGCAAAAACCCCCGTCAAGATGTCCTTGAGTAATTTGCGTTGCTCAAGGTCTTCCAGGCTTTTCAGCTTTTCCAACATAAGTTCTTTCATCCAGCCTGAACCTTCTTTTTGGTTTAGTATGATTTGTGAAGCTTAAACCGGGAATTTCCACAAGTTGAACCTTGGATTACAACCAATTCGGGAATATTATAATATATTTTATTATATTTTTGAAGATGTTAATTTAGTTTACTTTTAGCTTTTTATTGATATAGAAAAAGCAGACCTCTGGAGGTCTGCTTTTTAGAATACATGATTTTGACGAATTTTACCCCTGACGCACTTGGCGGAGGATCGCCTGGGTCTGTGCGGTTTTGTTCATAGTATAGAGATGAATCCCGTCCACACCGTGTTTCAGCAAATCCCGGATCTGCCCAACTGCATAGTCGATTCCGGCCTTTTCCATATCAATAGGATTACCGCCATATTTATCAATTAAATCCTTCAAGCTTTTGGGGACGGTAGCATTGCTCAGAGCAATAATCCGTTGGATATTTGCATTTAGCACCGGCATAATCCCGGCAGTGACAGGAACCGTAATCCCTGCGCTTCTGATCCGGTCAATAAACCGGTAAAAATATTCGTTATCAAGGAATAACTGGGTAACAAGGAAATCAACGCCTGTGTTCACTTTAAACTTGAGATACTCGGTATCCTCAGTCAAATTTCTGGACTGCGGGTGTCCTTCGGGATAAGCAGCCGCACCGATAGAAAAATCATTTCTGGACCGGATAAAGGTAATTAAATCGCTGGCGTACTTAAAATCCCCTTCGGTCCTGCGCCCGGGTTCAATATTTTGTGGCGGATCGCCCCTTAGCGCCAGAACATTTTGCACCTCCGCCCCCTGAAGCCCATGTAAAATTTCCGCTATCTCCTGCCGGGTATGGTTGACACAAGTAAGGTGCGCCAAGGCTTCGATCTTGTAGGTCTCACGGATGTGCCGGGCGATCTCCATGGTCCTTCCCCGGCTGCTGCCGCCGGCCCCATAGGTAACACTGATATAATCCGGCGCCAACGCGTGCAGTTCCTCAAGGGTTTGATAAATGGTTTCCAAGGGATAGTCAGGTTTGGGCGGAAAGATTTCCAAAGAAAAGACCGGACGTTTTTCGGAAAAAATCTCCTTGATCTTCATTAACTTATCTCCTTCAACGACAAAACCACCGAATTTTTCTATTTCTCTTTGCTATTTTAAGGCATTGCGCAGGAAAAGTCAAAACCAAACCAACACAGGAAATTGGTCACAAGCTAAACCTTCAGTCCAAGCACATGTTGGTAGGCGGTTAAGGTCAACCGTCCCACCCGGTCCCAATTATAATTTTGACGGATCTTCTCCCGCAACCCACGGTCAACCGGATGGCTCAGGGCATTTTGCACCGCTAGGCGGATAGAGTCCAGATCCCCCGGTTCACAATACCAAGCCGCATCACCAAAGTATTCACGGGCCGTCCCGCGCCCAGTGGTCACAATCTTACAACCGGCCAGGGCCGCTTCCAAAGAAGCCAGTCCGGGCGTCTCGTACCAACTGGGCAGGACATGGACTTCAGCTGCAGCATAAACGGAACTCAACTCATACTGGTCCATCGTATCAATGAAATGCACATGGCAGCGGGTCTTTTCGTTCCTGCATTCCCGGTAATAGGGATAATCATCCACAGGTCCGACGAAGACCAGATCGATATCCAGGTTCTGCAAGGCCCGGATTAAACTCAACTGGTTCTTCCGCCGGCAGATCCGGCCCACACAGAGGATGAATTTGCGTTGCTTGTATCTCCGGCGAAATCGTTCCGGGTTTCCGTAATAAAAAATTTTATCAGCAGCATTTGGCACAATTTGGTACGGGGCAATGGTGCCAAATTCCCGGATTAACAGCTCCGCCTCAGCTACTCCGTTGGGCAGCAGGTAATCCGCCTCCCGCACCAGCAATAACCGTTGTCCACGGGTGCGTTGCCACCATTCCAAATAATCCCTCTCCCGCTTGGACTGGGTGTGCATTAAAAATTCCGTGGCATCCCAATAAATCGGCGACAGCACAACAGGAACACCGGCCGCCTTGGCCTGCTTGAAGAGGGTTAATGTGTTTTCCACGGGAATAATGTTAAAAAGATGCACCAGATCAATGCCTTTAAAGGTTTTTATTTCACCGTGGGCCAACACAACTTCCACACCCAAGCGCTCCAAGGCCTCGCCTGTCTTCCTTTGCTGAATCGCATCCCCACCCAGGACCGTCGGGGAAGTGGCCCGATTGCCCAAGATTACTCGCATCCTCCACCCTCCAACTGCCATGAGTTGGACTCACTGCTGATCCGACTGCCAGCAGCAATGGAGATACACTCCAGCGTAACCTCGTCCCCAATCACACTGTGCTGATCCACTAGACTCCGCCTGATCCGGCAACGCTGTCCAACCCTGGCCTCTTTTCCCAGATATAACTCGGACAGATGCGCCTCCCTCCCCACCAGGCAACCCTCGTCTATAACAACATTCGGGCCGATAACGGAGGCATCGCCCACCCGTGAGCCCTTTCGCAACAGAACCGGTGGGAACAAACGACAGCCCTTCCCAAGCACCACTCCGTCCTCAATATATACGCCCTCTTCGATCTTGGGGATGTCCTGCAAGCCCCGGCCTTTGTTAATTATCCAGGCCTGCCCCGCCAACCAGCGCCATGGCACCCCAAGATCCAACCAATACTCCGGTCGTATTTCCGCACCGAATAAGTGCCCGGCCTTTGCCAACTCCGGAAAAACATCATGTTCCAAAGAAAGAGTTCCCCGCAACGGAAAACCGGCTAAATCTTGGGGCGACACCAAGTAAATCCCAGCATTGACCCAAGCTCCCGCCTTGGTCCGGTCTTTTTCAAAAAACTCCAAGATCTTCCCGGTCGCTTCATCCCAGCCAACTTGCCCAAAATCGGTACCCCCGTAGTCGGCGGCAGAGATAAGGGAAACCACCGGCCCGTCTTTGGTAGATTGTGCCAGGATTGTTTCATAATCCAACTCCGTCAACAGGTCACCGTTCATCACCAGCGCCTGTGTGTTCCAGTAACCTTGTAACTTGGCCAACTGCAACGCTCCGGCTGTTCCCAGTGGTTCCGGCTCCACCTGGCAAGTAACCAAGACCGGCCAATGGCGCGAATGGATATAACGCAACATGGCCTTGGCATGGCAACCCAAGCATAGATGGACACGTTCCGGCGCCATGGGTAGCAAGGCTGTAAGAATATGCTCGAAAACGGTCTTCGCTCCCAGCATCAATTGGATCTTTGGTCTTTCCCGCGTTAACGGCCGCAGGCGCCGACCTTCTCCTCCCGCCAAAATGATGACCTCCACTGCCCAATCCCCCCTTTCTCAAAATATAAAAGGCTTATCTTTAAAATATATGTGGCTTGATCAACAATAAGACAAATAAGCAGGCCTGACATTGTTTCCGGCCTGCTTATTGCCTGTAGCCGCAATAGGAATATTTTCAGGTCAGAGATAATACGGTCCGTAAGGGGCGACAAGTTCAACTTGGAGTTGTTGACTTTCCGTAACTTTGATGAAGAACTCAATGACCACTTTCTGTCGGAGGGTGGTAGCATCCAAGAGCTCGAAGAGGATTGTTTCGATGATGGGTTCGATGCGAACGTCCATCCCCTTGGCGGCTCCCGGCAGATCCACAAAGGTGCTGAAGGGAACATCCTCCGCCTGGTGGACTTCCAGATTATCTTCATTGATAAAGAAGATTTGTTTATGCACAAAGCCTTGGATGATGACTTTGTCTTCGATAACTTCCGCAGTGATCTTCTCCACCCGCGCCATAATTTCCCGAACTTTGGCGGCTGCTTGATTGAGTTTGGCGATACTCTCCACCAAGATCTGCGAGGTGCGCTCACCCACAACAGTATCCAGTTTGAGCAGGGCACCAGTGCCAAGCTGCACATTGATCTGGACACTCTCGGTGACCTTAATGAAGAATTCCACGACCACTTTTTGCAGCAGTGTTGTCGGGTTCAACAGTTCAAAGTGAATAAATTCAATCGTCGGTTCCACTACCACATCCATGCCTGGCGTTGCTCCGGGGACATCCACGAAAGTGCTGAATTCCACGTCTTCGCCCTGGTGATACTCGATGTTGTCGGTGCCAACATAGAATATTTGTTTGTGGACCACGCCCTGCACAACCACTTTATCCTCAATGACATCCACCGAGAGGTTGCGGATTTCTGCCGTAATGTCATCAATTTTAATTGCCGGATTGGCCAGGGTAACCATATTCTCGATCAGCTCTTGTTTTGTGGCGTCGCCGACAACCTTATCCACCCGTACCAAGGGGCCTTCGCCCTCAAGGATGTTCAACTGGCGGGTTTCCGTGACTTTAACAAAGAATTCAATTACGACCTTCTGGTGGAGTAATGTGGTGGTCAGCAAAGTAAAGATGACAGTTTCAATAATGGGGTGGATCTGTACATTATGGCCGGGTTCTGCGCCGGGCACTTCCACGAAGGTACTGAAGGGAACCTCTTCCGACTGGTGATGGACGATATTGTCTTCCCCGACAAAAAAGATTTGTTTGTGGAGAATTCCTTGGATGATTACTTTATCAAGGATCAGCTCAGTCGTGAGTTCCCGGATCTCCGCCGTAATGTTCCGGACCTTGATTGCAGGTTGGCTTAGGGTTACATTTGTCTCCACCAAAATCTGGCGCGTGGCTTCCCCGATAACCACCTCTGCCCGTACCAATGGATCCATACCAAAACCTCCTCCTCTCATCGACCTTGAATTCACAAGTGTACTTCCCGTAACCGTTGCCGCACCGTCCGTCTTCCGGAAAACGACATTGTCCTCCAAAACCGTTGTTTCACCATGCTTTTTTTCGTTATCCCTTGCTGGCACCTCTCCCCCGTTCGTAGAGCCCGTCTTCTGCCGGTCTTGCGAACCGGCTTGCATCTTATCCGTTGCCGGCCGGGGTTCCACCTTCTCCTCCCTACCATATGCGGAATGCTCATCCTTTGCGATGATTGGCGCCATGATTTCTGCAGCTTCCGGCACTGGCTTCTCCTCACCAGCCTTCCCGGTTTTATCAGCTATCCCCGCAATTTTCCCGTCTGTCAATATTTGCCCTTGACAAAAGGAACCGGATTCTTCCATCGCAGCGGTGGCCAGAAGAACAGCCGGTGTAAAAGTGTCGGGAGGAGCGTCCTGCTCCGACTCCGTAGACGAAGGAGGTGAGCCTGGCGAGTCCGGATGCTGCCACCACCCACCGTTTCGGTTGTGTTGGCGGAAAAACCAGACGGTACAAGTGATGATCAGCGCCAGGGTCGTCAGAATCCCTGCAATGAAAGTGCCGGACATCTTCGATCCCTCCTTTCTTCGCCCTTCGGGTCGCTTATCCGCAAATCCCTTTTCCCGCCTTTTCCCGTCGGATTCGCCCCAAACGAGCTCCCTTCAGATTGGCTACTACAATATATGAACTTCCGTCCTATTGTGCTAATCGGGCGGGAACAAGGAATTCCCTTTGCTTTGTCCTTTGCCGGAAGTTAAAATAAGGCGGTTGCCGAAAAAAGAAGGAAGGCCTTAAGGCCTTCTCTAAAGGGGGATGGGCCGGAGATCAACCCTGGTGACAACCTCTACTGGTACCGGATTGGGGTTGCCGTCGTTTACTACATCCAAAAGGACGGTTTGCTTTTCCACCCGCAATACTTGCGGCCCTGAGACATCCGTCAGGATCTGCACGATTTGATTGGGTAAGATCTCTCCGGTCGCTGGGTTAAACAGATTAACCCGCGCTTGGATTGCCTCTTTGACGATACCTTCCCCTGTGACGTCGGAGACAACCGTGATGGGTTGCCCGACGGTGGCTTCGGTACAGACCGTGGCCTGTAAAACAATGACCTGCCGCAGTTTTTCGCCGGATTCGTCCAAGGTAAAGAGAATGGTTTCGATCTCAACATTTGCCGTAATTGGGGTATCAGGCGCCAAGCCGGGGAAAGGCACCAGGATACTGAAGGGAACCCTTTCTGTAACGGTCTTTACAATATTATCCTGGTTGACAAAGAAGACCTCTTTATCCACAACTCCTTCCACCAAAACGCCGTCACCCGGAATGACTCTGGCCCTGAGTTCAACAATCTGGCCTCGGACTTCCCTGACTTTAATGGCAGCTTCCGGGAGTTCCAATTGGTTTTCCACGATCACCTGCCGGGACTGGCAAACCTGCTCCAGTTGGACAATTTGGATCTCCGTCACCTGGGCCACCGGGAATGGCGGCGGCGGAGCCACTGGTTGCCTACGGGTAATCAGGACTTGTCGGATCCCCTCGCCGATTACCTGCTCCAGTTTGAACAGGGGACCTGTGGTTAGGGCCAGGTTGATTTGGATAGTCTCGGTTACCACAACCTCCGCTTTGATGATGGCCTTCTGACGCAGGGTCCGCTCGTCATCCAAGTGGAAGAGGATCTCTTCTATAATAAAGTTGACATGGGCGTTTTGCCCCGTAGTTATCCCCGGTAGATCAATGAACAGGCTGAACGGTACATCCTCCGCCTGGTGATGCTCGACGGAATCATCAAGACCGATGAAGAAGATCTGTTTGTGCAAAACTCCCTGCACAACCACTTTATCGGGGATAATCTCCGCCGTAGCGTTACGGATCTCGCCAGTGATCTCCCGCACCTTCTCCGCAGGCAGGTCCAGGGTCACAGTACTTTCGGCCAGTGTTTGCTTGGATTCTTCCGCCACCACCTGTTCGACCTTGAAGAGGGGTCCGTCGCCGACCACAACATTTTCTTGGATTGCCTCACTGACCTTTACAAAGACTTCAATGACCACCTTCTGCCGTAACCTTGTCGGGGACAACAGATCAAAGAAGACCCCTTCGATCCTGGGATGGATCTGGGCCTCATCTCCAGGAGCGGCCCCTGGCACGTCAATAAAGAGGCTGAAGGAAACATCCTCCCCTTGGTGCCGCGAGAGATTATCCATGTCGACAAAGAAGATCTGTTTATGGACAACACCTTGGATGATGACTTTATCAGGAATTACTTCCACAGTGATATCCCGGAGTTCCGCCTGAATTTCATCGACTTTCACTGCGGGGAAGTTTAGTTCGACAATGTTTTCCACCAAGGTCTGCTGGACACCTTCCCCCACTACTCGCCGCAGATACAAGAGGGGACCGGAACCAAGTTGCGGCGAAACCTGGGTCTCCTGGGTGACCTTGACAAAGATTTCCAGGATCGCTTTCTTCTGAACCGTCAACCCATCTTCCGAAAGATGGTGCAGGATTGCTTCGATTCTGGGCTGAACCTGCACATTCATGTCCTTGGTAGCGCCGGGAATGTCAATGAATGTACTAAAGGGGATGTCTTCCGCCTGGTGATGGGTAAGCCCGTCGGTCATGACGAAAAAAAGTTGCAAGTGGAGAACACCCTGGACAATAACTTTGTCGGTGATGATCTCCGCTGTAATGTCACGAATCTCGCCGACGATATTCCGCACCTTAATTGCCCGTTGCTGCAGTACCGTCACGTTCTCCACGGGTTGCGTAATAACCCGGTTAACCGTTGTTTTCTCCTGCCCCACCTGAACCTGGGCGCCTTGAAAGGATTGGGCCACCTCATCTTCCCCACCGCCGGGAAGAAAAACCGAACTCCCCTGGTTTGTTTTGGGTTTCACCGTCACCCGCACGGTATCCGGAAGTACCCAATCCGGTCCTTCCTCAGCAACGTTTCCTACTTTTGCTTCTCCTTTTCGCACTGCCTTTTTTCTCTTGGGTTTTCCGGCATGCTCCCTTTGACCTTCGTCCTCATCCACCGCGGCCACTACCTTGGTTTTTTTCTTCCTCGATCTGCTTTGTGCAGTCTTCTTGCTCCCTTTGGCGCCGGACTGCTCCTTTTTTACCTGAACCCCTTCGGCGGGAACGGATCCTTCTTGCTCCGCCTCCATGGTGGTTTCTGCAAAGCCTTCTTTTTCTCCCGTTTCTTCAATGTACTCCTTAAATTCCCGGGTGTTTTCAGAATCCATGTCCAAGCCTCCTTTCATCGGAAAGGGTACCGACATTCCGGATTTGGACATCCAGAACTAGTACAGTATATGCCTTGGACCAAATCCGTGCTTGCCTGCGGGTAAGGACTATGGCAGAAGTAATGCCAGTAATAACAGGTAAAAAAAGACCCCCTTAGTTTAAAGGGGGTCCCGGAAGGCAGCCGGCGAACTATGCTCTTTTTCGACTTTGCCCATGGTCTTTGTTGATCAGCGCCCGACGAACATTTGCGTGGCGATGACAGGATACTTGGTGTTGGAAAGAATGCCAATACCCACGTGGGTGTAGTTGGGGTTCAAGATGTTGGCCCGGTGGCCCGGACTGTTCATCAAGGCTGTGTGCGCCCCGGCCACTGTGGAGTTGGCGGCCAGGTTTTCCCCGGCATAGAAGTAACTCACACCGGCCTTACGCATCATATCAAAGGGAGAACCGTAGGTCGGCGAGGTGTGGCCAAAATAATTGTGGTCAATCATATCCTTAGTCTTCTTTCTTGCCAGATCCACCAGTTGCATGTCGGCCTTAAGGGACTTAAGACCGGCTTTGGCCCTTTCTTGGTTCACCAAGTTGAACATCTGACTCTCACTAGCGGTCATGCCTGAGGTTGATGTTGTGGGAGCCGGTGTAGTCTGGGCCGGCTGGGTCGCCGGCTTTGTTGTAGGAGTCTTGATAGGGGTTTGTGTCGGCGGCACATAGGTTCCCGAGCCAGAGCCGGAAGACGGTGTGTACGTATAGTAGTACACTGTAGTGCCGGTACTTCCGTAATAGCTTGTCCCAGTAGTATACCTATAGGTGCCAGTCGAACCCGGTAGATAAACCGTTCCGTTTTGCGTAGTGATTGTGACGGCAGTTGCTGGATGGATGGCTAGAATTAGTAGGCTGACAGTTAGGACGATGATTTCCCCGAACCGTTTGCTTTGGGGTTTTTTCATCATCATCTTCTCCTTTCAGTCTTGCCGAAAAAGAGGGTTCAGTAGAAATCGGCGTTGTAACAAGCGTCGATGGTTTAGTTCGCCAGGCACCTCCCTTATTTGGAAATGACTCCACAATTACTTCGAACCTGCTAAAAGAGTTCTGTTTCAAGAGCTCATTCCCTTTAGGTAAATCCCGCCTGTGTTTCCAGGGAGCAGCTTGTCCATATGTCATTAATCCTGCTTAGGCCAGACTAATAATTTATGGTATTATCCAGCTGAAGAATAACGGCAACCGGCAGGGAAATGGTTATGCCATAAGCTTCATTCCTTCTCCCACCGCCTGCCTGTCCCACCATTGCTCATAAAAAAAGGTGAAGCCCGTGCTTCACCGGAATATATTATGAATCTTCAAGTTCAACTACGCCCTCTTTCAGAGCGAACAAGGCAATCTGGGTACGATTTTTCAGGCCAAGCTTCTTACGGATGCTGGTTACATAGTTCTTGGCCGTTTTCTCACTGATAAAAAGGGTCTTGCCTATCTCACGATTATCCATCCCCCGGGCAACCAGGGGAAGGATCTCCTTCTCCCTCGGGCTCAAATGTTCCAGGGGATCGGGTCGATGGGATCCATTCGTTAGCGGAGACATCTGCCCTTCCTCCTTACCAGAAAACCGCTTCGCAAAGGAGGGCTAAATCTCCAATTGGACATACCGGACTATGGTCCCCCTGGTTTGGTGGCCGAGCAAGGCCACAAGGGCGGGGAATCCTGGGCTCACCCGAAATATATATTAAACACCCTAACCGGGTCAGATTTACGCGGATTAAATCCCCCCTGCGAAGTCGGAATACTCGTAGTACATGATATGAAGCAACTTCCGGGTCAGTGACGTTACCCGTTGTTTGGGCCGGTGGTTTTCTCCAAATTATTCTTTAATCGCATGGTCATCTTCCGCAGAATTCTCCCGTCTCTTCCGATGCACAAATGCCTGGTCCAACCTGTCGCAAGGAGTTTCTTGTCGCTCAAACGGATGATTTCATACCGGAAATCAAAATAAAGATCCTCCGTCTTCTGCCATGTGGTCCGAACGATTAACTCATCATCATAGCGGGCCGGGGCTTTATATTCACAATGGGCCTCCACCACCGGCAGCATCATGCCTTCCTCCTCCAGCTCCCGGTAGGTTTGACCATGGGAGCGCAGCCACTCCGTACGGCCCATCTCAAACCAGACCAGATAATTGCCATGGTAGACCACACCCATGGCATCCGTTTCACTGTAGCGCACCCGCAATCTTGTTTCTTGTACCATCAAAACTTTCCTTCCTTTTCCCTTATCGCCAATTATTATTCATTCAGCTTCTATCCTGCTGCTTCTACCGTCATCAATTACCACCCGGTTCCGTCCGCGCTCCTTTGCCAGGTAAAGGGCAGCATCCGCCTGTTTGCGCAGGTCTTTTGGGGAAGATGCCCGCTCCGGGAAGGAGGAAACTCCCAGACTGACTGTCACTGGAGTGGCCAGGCCTTCCTCTTCCGCGTAAAGCCGGTAGTACTCTTCAATCGACGCCCGAATCCGCTCCGCCAATTCTCCCGCTTGTTTTAAACCGGTGCGAGGCAGAAGAATGGCAAATTCTTCTCCCCCATACCTGCAGACCAGATCGTCGTTACGGGCGTTGTCACGAATCTGATGGGCAATAGTCCTTAAAACCTTGTCCCCCATAGCATGTCCATATGTATCATTAAGCTTTTTGAAGAAATCCACGTCCAACATGATCAGGCTGAGGGGGCTTCTGTAACGGTGAGCCAAAGCATAATACTGCTGGAGCATCTGTTCAAAGTGGCGGAAATTATACAATCCCGTCATGGGATCCGTCTGCGCTTGCAAAGTCAGCCACCGGTTATGCTCTTCCAAATGTCTGTGGGCCAGCCGGATATCCTGCAGGACAGCGGCAATCTCCCGTTTGGCCCAATTTGCCCGCCGTTCGCGCCCGGCAAAGGTATCAATCACAGATATATAAAGGAAGAAAAAAATCAGATGCAACCACAGCTGGTGATCCGGGTTGACCCGGATCAAAATAATCTCACTTAGAAAAGCAATGAGGCCAACACCGAGCGCTCCCCCCCAGGGCAAAGCTTGGGCCGCTGTTGACATTGGCAAGAGATATAGGGGGTATAAGTCCCAGCTATTGCTGTGATAGATGCAATAACCAATGAATATGTGGTCAAAGAGGACAGAACATAATTGAACCCACGGGGCCTTGCCATATCTGCGGATTAGGGATTCTGCACACAAAATGCCAATTCCATATAAAACCCCGCTTAATACGGTGTAACCGGCCCATTGGTAAAACAGCCCGAGTAACAACGGGGCAAAGAGCAGGTTGACCACCCGCGCTTTAGCCAAGGATTGCACCCGTTTAACTGTGCCCGACCTGTCTATCACAGTTCCTCCTTGGATCTTTGCTTTTCCTTGGTTGTCCAAATCGGCAGCCTCCGTCTGCATGCTAATTTGCCTGGAGCATGTTATTATATTAAAGTTTAAATTCGCTGTCTGCCAGAGATTACCTGCCAACCGCGGCTTTTATGACAAATATCGTAACCCAGAGCGTTAACCCGTTTTTAATCTAATATCCTTTTAAATAACACATCTCCTTGAGAATTCTACCAGCTATTACAGTTATATTATCTTATTGAAATATTAATTTTCTTTGACAAATCCCAATATATAATGTTACTTTTACGTAAAAATACAGGAGGATTTTTTCTTCTGCCGGCAAATTATATATAAATGGTATCAAAATCTATCTGTACCAAAATTTTTATAAGAGGAGGAATGTATGTGATCAAGCGACTGTTTCTGGTATCATTGGTCCTGCTTATCGGGTTGACCTTCGTCACCCCAATCCCGGTCGGCGCTGATCCGGCCTCGCCGGATATTCCGTCCGGATGTGTCCGGATCCACTATCTCCGGCCAACCACCTATAGATCAGGCAACCTCAGTGAATTTGAAGACTGGGGACTGCATGCCTGGAATAATAGTGGGGATCTACCAGGTATTAGCTGGTCAAGCCCCATGGCCTTCACAGGCGTCGACGACATCGGCGTCTACTTTGACGCCCCCTACGGCAATAGTTCTAAAAAAGGCTTCATTATTCACAGTGGTGATAATAAAAGCGTTTCATCCGACCAGTATGTACCTACAGGTGTAAATGAGATCTGGGTTATTCATGGGAACGCTACCATCTACACCAACAGGAACGAGGCCTTGACTGCCGCGTCCATTACTGCAGCGCCCCCAGTTCCCGAAGGCAAACTTCGTGTCTACTACTACAATCCCGATGCCAATGGCGATTATAGCGCCTGGGGTCTGCATGTCTGGGAGGATGACGGTGACTCACGGACTGACTGGAGCACTCCCATGCCGCCAACTGGCTATGATGCCTGGGGTCTGCCTTACTGGGATCTTGAGCCCCCAACAGTTCAAGGAAAATTGAAGTACATCTCCCACCGTTTCAATCCTGATTTTCAAACCAGTGAACTGTCCTTTGATGACTCCGTGAGCGAAAACTGGGCGAAGACCACGTCTGTCGGTGGCAACTACGTGCATTCCACCGCCACCAGCAGGATGGACTGCCTCTTTGGCAACTCTATCCGTTCAGCTGTTCTCAATTCCATCCGTCAAATTCAATTCATGACTGTACGGGAGCTTAAACAAGAACAAGTTGATTCAATTCAGGTCTTCGACGGTGAAGTCGAAGTAACTGGCTTTACCGTCGATAAGAGCAAAGCCCCGACTTATAATCTTAACTTCAGCTCCGATCTGGATTGGAACAAGACTTACACCGTTACGATTGACTCCGGCAAGATGACTTGTGACACTTACCTCCACGGAAGTGTTATCGATGAGATCGGTTTGATCTACGACGGTGACGACCTTGGCGCAACATATTCTCCTGCAGCAACAACCTTTAAGCTCTGGTCACCAACAGCCAACGCGGTGGAAGTCCACATCTTCAATGATCCTGAAGAGACGGTATCCATCACTCAGGCAATGACTAAAGATCCAGCTACCGGCGTCTGGTCAACTACAGTTTCTGGAAATCTTAAGAACAAATTCTATCAGTATAAAGTAACGCACGGAACCCGCTCTAAAATGGTACTCGATCCCTATGCCAAATCAATGGCTGCCTTTAACTCTGATTCCGATGATAAAGTGGGTAAAGCTGCCATTATCGACTTGGCTGATACCAACCCGCCGGGCTGGGCGAAGGATAAATATATTCACGTTCAGGATCAAGAAGACGTCATTATTTATGAAGTTTCCGTCCGTGACTTTACCATCCATGAATCCAGCGGGGTGGATGAAGAACTTCGCGGTACCTACCTTGGTTTTATTAAGAAAATTCCTCACCTGAAGAAACTTGGTGTAACCCATGTTCAACTCATGCCGGTGCTGAACTGGTACTACGGCAATGAGAAGAATAAAGCGTTTGAAAACACTCCAATACCCGATCCTAACAAAGATCATTCCGATACCTACGGTGCCAACTACAACTGGGGTTATGATCCCCATAACTACTTCACTCCTGAGGGTTGGTACGCCACGGATCCGGAGGTCCCAACCGTTCGGATCAGAGAATTAAAACAACTGATCCAGGCTTTGCACAAAGCCGGAATTGGTGTCATTCTTGACGTGGTCTACAACCATACAGCAATTACCGACACCTTTGAAGACATCGTACCTTACTACTACTACCGCCGTAACCCTGATGGCAGCTTTACCAGCGGTTCTGGGTGCGGTAATGATACCGCTTCCGAACGGTCGATGTTCCGTAAACTGATGATCGACTCCGCTACCTATTGGGTAGAAGAGTTCCATGTTGATGGTTTCCGTTTCGACCTGCAAGGTCTCCACGACCGGGAGACCATGCAGCAACTGGCCGCTGCTGTGCGGGCCATCAATCCATCCATCAATCTCCATGGTGAAGGTTGGGATATGGGCACATTACCCGTCTACCAACGCTATACCAAGTTTACCGGCGGTGGTGGCTGGGCCGCTCGGGAAATGGAGCACGCCATTGCCCACTTCAGTGACGGTTTCCGGGACGGCGTAATTCAGCCCAGCGCCTTTGATCCCTGGTACCGTGGCGGCTTTGTCCAACGGGACGGCGGCGATGACGAACCCCGAGTTCGTCGTGGAATCGTTGGTAATCTCAGCAATGATCTCTATCCCTCAACTTCTAATGTTCCCATTGATTCAGGCGACTATAACTGCTTCACCGATGATCCTGAGGAAGGTGTCAACTACACCAACTGCCATGACGGTCTGACCTTGCGGGATAAGATCTGGTGTTCAATGGCTAATGAACCTGAGTCCGAAAAAATCAAGGCAATCCAATTAGCCTCAGCCATGGTCCTGACCTCCCAAGGCAAGGTCTTCTTCCAAGGCGGCGACGAGATCTTGCGGAGCCATCCGTGGCCTTACAGTAAATTACCGTCCAAAGCTGCTCCGTTGCCCTATTCGCATAACACCCATGACATGGGTGACGATGTAAACCACTTTAATTGGGTTGATTACAATGCAAAAGACGAAACAACAATGCAAGTCTTCAATTACTTGCGCGGCCTCATCGCCCTCCGGAAACAGCATGAAGCCTTCCGGATGGAGACCGCCGCTGAGATCCGAGCCGGTTTAACCTTTGTTCCGGAAAAAATTGATCACTTCATCGCTTACCGGCTCCAGGAACAAGATGGCACGGATCCCTGGAAAGACATCTATGTCTTCTATAACGCCAATCCCAACGCAGTAACTATCAATATCCCCGGTATCAACAATTCATGGAACATTGTGGTGGACGACCAACGGGCCGGTGTGGTGCGTTTGAACGAGATCTCCAATGCCAAGCTCGACAACGACACCATCACCGTTCCGGGCCGGTCCTGCGTGGTCATCCATGCTCCGAAAGGACGGATCATCCAACCGCAACGGCGCAGTTTCTTCTGGCGTTTCTTCCGGGAATACTTTAACCGGTAAAACATCGCCCCTATGAAAATAGGGACGGAGCTGAATGCTCCGTCCCTATTTTTTGTTTCTGCAACACCGGCAAATATGTCAAAGCTACTTACACATAATTGATTTGCAATTTCGTTTTCAACCTTGTTGCTCCTGATAAACGCAAATCTGATTCTTCCCGCTGTTCTTTGCCTGATAGAGGGCTTGATCTGCTTGGAGCAGCAGACGGTCCATATTCTCCTCTTTAAAATCGGGAAAACGATATGAGGCCAGCCCCACCGAGCAGGTCAACAGTTTACTAGCGGGCACCTGAACTTCCTTGTTTAAGATTCCTCGGACGCGCGGGAGGAAAAATTCATTCTGCACCATGGTCTTGACTATACGCTCGGCAACATTCATCGCCTGATTCTCATCGGTGTCGGGCAAAACCACAATGAACTCATCACCGCCGTAACGGGCGACAAAATCCATCTCCCGGACATTTTTCTGGAGCAACGAGGCAAACTCCTTTAAAATAGTATCACCAATGGAGTGGCCAAAGGTATCATTATAGTATTTAAAGTGGTCCAAGTCGATAAAGGCCACCACCAATGACCCGCCGCCCTCTTGCTGCAACCGTTTTAGCCTTTGCAGTTCTTCCCCCAGCTTCTCTTGCAGGGCTTGGCGATTATGCAGCCCCGTCAAGACGTCGGTTTTTGAAAGTCGCAGCAAAGCCTGGTCCCGGTCGATCTTCTCAAAGAGTACCACCACCAAATTGGTGGCGATGGTTAGGACATCAAGATCGTCCCGAGTTAAATTCACGCCCTCTTTAAACGTTGCCAAAAAGAGGTTGCCAATGGCCACTTTTCCGCTGAACATGGGAATGTTAATAACATACCTGTATTTCCCCTTAAGTTTTGGGTACTCCTTTTCATGAAGACTCAGATCAATAACAACTTCCTGTCCGACTTTATGCAACTCTAAAACCGTCTCTGTCGGATCCCAACCATTGAACACCATCGATCCGTGGGAAGCTAAGCAATGCCATTGCCCGCCATCCAAAACATGCAGATAGGCACTATCCACCGGAAAGTTAATATTAATTAACTCCAGAAGCTTGTCGGCGATCTCCTTCTTCTCCTGCAATTGCACCAAGGTTAATTGCAAGGTGTTCAAAAAGCGGATCTCCCGCATCTTCTTCTGCAACTTGTTAAGGGCCACATCCTGTTTGGCGATCTCGACAATGTTTTCAAGCTGAAATGTACTCTCCGGCAGAGGGAAACAGACATCCCTGCTCCCACCGGCCATCTCCTGTTTGATCCAACTTTTATGCAGTTTAAACCCCAATTGGTCACAGACTTCAAGCCCCTTTTCCAACACAGACTGGGCTTCCGCTTCCCGCCCCATATCCTTGAGGGCCATACCGTATTCATAATAATACAAGGGCAAGATCCTCAGGTGAATCTGGCTGTTTCGATCCAGCTCCCGCTCGGCCTGTTTGAATTCGGCGTCAGCGGCGTCATAATCCCCCTCAAACATATGCAGTTGGCCCTGCAACATCCGGTAGTAATGAATGCTTTCCGCGTTAATTTCATATATACGCTTGAATATCTTTTCATTGCATTCCAGAACCTTAGCCCTTTGACCAAGTTTGGCATGACATAGTGCCTTGAAGATATAGATGTTTGCCCGTGATTGGAAGGGAATGTGCCCCATTCTCATAATCCGCATAATTTTAATGATCTTATCCACAATCGTAACGGCTTCCTTATAATTCCGGGTGAAGAAGTAAAGACGGGCCATATTGTACAGAGTGACGGTAATTTCACTGTAATCCCGGATTTTGCTTAACAAGCTACCCGCTTTATTCAAGTAATAGAAGGCCCCTTTATAATCTTCGGTGATCATGGAATAAAAGCCGATGCCGTTATTAACCCTGATAATCTCCAATTTGTTGTCCAGTTCAATCCGGATCTTTTCACTGCGTTTAAAATATTGGAGAGCATTTTGATGATCATTAATATAAGAGTAAAAGACTCCTTTTTTATGGAAAGCAGCAGCTAGTGCAAATCTGTTCTGGTTTTTTTTGTAGATTGAAATGGCAATGTCGACCAAGCGAAAGAGATCATTAACTGAATCATAGTAAACTTGGTAAATATCCACATTTTGGCAGCAATAAGCATAACTGTTGTTAAAGCCCAATTTAACCAATAAGTCCATCAATTGAAAATAAAGGGTCTTGTCCATGGGGACCGTTCGTTTCTGGCTGAGTAAATACAGGGAAAAAAGGGCTTTAGCCAAGACAGAATCAATCCCGGAGATCTCAGCAAATTTGATGCTTTGGTGGGATAGCCGTTGTGCCGTGGTCAGATCAAACTTATTGGTGTGGGTCATGGCTAATTTTCGGTAGGCCTCCGCCAACCGCTCGGCATTCCCTTCTCTTTGGGCGAGTTCCAAGACCATCTCATAGTAAACCAGGGCATCGTCATTCTCTTCCAAGAAAAAATGACAATCACCCAGGGCTTGCAGGATATTGTACTGGAGCGCCAAGGACAAATCAGCCCCGCCTTTTTCCGTCTTTACCAAAATCTTTCCTAAATAATCCTTGGCTTCCTCCAAGGCTAAAAACTGAAGATTATCACATCCCACTTGGGCAAGTTCCTCATAGGAACTAACAGAAGAAACAGTGGGCCATTCCTCCACCAACAAGACATGTTCTGCTTTGATTTCAAAGATATGGCTGGTATCTTCAATTTTGGCCACAAAATCTTCCCAGTAATGGTTTTCCTCATCGGTATGGAAGTAGTGGTTTTTATCCAAGGAAAAAACGAACAGGATCCGCCCATCGCCCTTATGGTTCTGGATCTCCTCAATCAACCTTATCGTCCCGTTCTTGGCAAACTGGAGATTAGCCACGGCAATGATCAGCGGATGTTTCTCCGATATTTTGCAAAGCATCTTCAGGATTGATTTACGGAATTGTTCCTGTTCATAAGCAAGTTCTTCAAATAAAGGTTCATCCGGGCGTTTTAAGGGACGTCCAGATAAATAATCGACAAAAAGCTGTTGCTGGCAGGGATACACGCCCGCTTTTTGCGTCAGCTCCTCAAAAGAAAGCTGCTGTGCCTCCGCCAACTCTTTAATGAAAGTCAAAAAGGGTGCATAGGGTTCATTGACTGCACCCGGTGTAAGACGATATTTGACAAACAAATAGGAAGTGTCCAGGGTTTGTATGAACTCTTCAACCACCTGGCAGAACACACCGGTAACATCTGTATTAAAGTGAACAACCTGGGGCGAACCAGCAAGGGCCCCTTCCCAATGCATTCGGAGGATATGATCGTAATTATTCTGGGATTTTACTTTGCTCATTTTTATCCCCGGCTTTCCATCAATCCGTGTTTATGGGCGATTTAGTAAAATAATCCCTATTAATTGTTATCGGTCAATTCATGCAGAAATTCAGAAGGAAATTCTTCACCCCATGTTTTTTTACATAATAATTATTATTTTATACTTCCTCCGCTTTGTCAAATATAGAAATTTCTTGCGTCTCTGAAAAACACTGCCGGTAATGGCCGGCCAGGTTTTGACACCTTAGGTTGGAACTTGGTCAGAAGACTTTACCGATGGCAAAATGCAACCAAGGATTATCGCCCTCACCGTAACTGGCGCCAACATAGACCGGACCGAAAAACGCCTTGTTAAACAGGCCTAAGGATATGTTAGTCTCTGGTTCTAAATCGTTCCATTCTTGAGCAATTCCACCATGTTCAAGCCAAAAGCCAATATAGAAATCAGTTCCGGAGACAACCAGCGGCCCGATGTTTTTTATGTAACCGATGCTGCTCAATAAGAAATTCTCCCCGCAAAACTCATCCACCCGGTAGGTCCCCATTCTAAAGGGCCCGCCCAACTTAAACTGTTGGATCAACGGGGGATGCCCCTCCAGCGTCTTTCCGGCTTCCACCATAATAAATGCGGAGTCTCGTGCACCAACAGGAATATGAAATGCCACTTTCCCCTCGGCCATGCTGAATTCGTCATCCGCACCAGGAGCATCTTGATACCAGACCAAATTTAGCTTGGCCTCAAGACCCTTTCTGGGCAGAACAGGATCATCCACATTATTGTATTGCCACAAAAACCGGGCCAAACTGATCTTACCGTCCACATCAGTGCCAAAGGGCCGGCCAACGCGTATTCTGGCCTTCTGGTGCCGCCAAAAATACCCCAAGCGGAACTCGTAATTTTTCTCATGGGTATAGCCCAGATCCACTCCCCCGCCCGAATGCACCACCCGGTAATCGGTTACCCGTTGGCCGTCTTCATATAAATTGCTGTTATTTTGCTCATGGCAAACAGAGGGAGCGATAAACCACCGGCTGTTATAGAAGGGGCGGTAAAATTCGGACATGAAATACAACTCTGTGCCAAACCCCAGGTCTGTCCGCAGTTCCGTCTGCTTGCCCCAAACGTTATATGAGGTGATCCGGCTCCGGGCGTTGATATTTACATAATCTGCATGGTAACCGTCGGACTGGACAATCATGGCCAAATCAATAAATGGCGGACCATAGGATTTTTCAACAGCTTTAATCAATAATACCGGCGTATTATTATCGTATTGCAGTTCGTAACTTAGCGTATCATAAAGGCAGGAACCGTAGATTTCGTGCATATCTTCTTCCAGCCGGGCTAGATCCAACGGGCGACCAACCTGCCATTTTAAACGTGTTTTAATCCGATCCCTATTCACCGGATTCGTACCCGTGACTTCGATACGTGACGGGGCAGGTAAAGGCGCCGGGCGCCGCTGCTGCCGGTCTTGGAGATACCTCATCCAGGCAGCTTCATCCAAGGCCAAAGTGCGGAGGAGATCGCCATGTGCTTCGGCCGCTTGGTAGCCTAGCTTAATGAATTCGGCGGATTTTCCCCAATCAAAGCCGTTCAACTTGCCGATACGGGGTTTGAGGACCAATTCGGCAAAACGGGAAGCCCGCCGGGAGTTTTCCTTTGTTACTGCGCTCATACTTTGCATCAAGACGGATCCCAGGTCGTTCTTATCCGAGATCTCCTCTTCGGCAGTAACATCTACAGCGATGACAATATCAGCGCCCATATCTTTCACAACGTCAGCAGGAACATTATTCAGCAAGCCCCCGTCCACCAGCAAGCGGTCCCCCAGGGGTACCGGATTAAAGATGCCTGGTAGCGACATGGTCGAACGGAGGGCGGTGGCAAAGGAGCCATGGTCCATCACAACTGCCTGGGCATTGCGGACATCCGTCGCCACACAGTGGAAGAGGATGGGCAAATCATTAAAATCATCCACGATTGAATATGGTAAGGTGATCCGACTAATAATCAGGTCCACTTGATAAGAAAATAGACCATTGGGTAATTGGAATCGGCCGTTTTTCAGCCCTACCATGGAATGAACGGGATAGTCCCGCCGGTCTTCCTTGCGCCTGTAATCCAAGGTTTCATAAGGTGCGTAGAGGTTGAAGACCTGGGCCCAATCGATGGATTGAACCAGTTCGGAAATCTCCTGCGGACTCATCCCCATGGCATAACAACCGCCAACCAAACCACCCATGCTTGTCCCAGCGATATAGTCCACAGGGATCCTATGCTCTTCCAGCCAAATGAGGACACCGATATGGGCGAAGCCCTTGGCACTCCCCCCGCCCAAGGCCAGTCCAACAGTGGGCCGTTCGACGTCATGGTTGGGCTTTGCAGCCGCCACTGCCGTTACAAAGGATAATACGATCATGACAGTAATCATGATAATATTGATTAAGCGCAAGAAATGTTTTCCGTTCATTGGAATCACATCCCATCCAAAAAGTAAATTCCCAGAAATAATCCAACCTTTCTCCATATTATATTTTATATTTAGATCTTCGACATCAAGATCCATTATCTACAGTATTTCCCTCCGGAGCAAGCATGGAAAAAACAAAACGCTATAATCCCAGTAAAGCCTTCATAACCTGGTCAAAGGGCAGCTGGCCGATCTGCTGCATAAATTCCTCCACTGGTGTCTTCCGCCTTAATGTCCCTCTAAGCGAGATACCAATTGACTGGTCCCGATCAACGCTGACGGAATCAACTTCCAACGCGCCGGCCAACAGGCCAGCGATGACCAAAATTTGTGGCGGGGTAAGATTAAAAGATGGCGGATCCTCCGGTTTGTCCGAACTTCCGCCATTTTTACCTTCTTTACTTTTGGCTTTATTGCCAAAGCCGAAGCTGGCCATGGCTTTTTCGATTCTTGTCAGGTCCTCCGCTGAAAACACTACCCCATCCCCTCTTACCCCATCCCCTCTTTTGTTACGACACCGGCAGCAGATTTTCAGTGAACTGTCCGTCCTGTTCTACGTCAAAGCCAATCATAAAAAGAATAAACAGGGCAGTTGCGATGATCAGCAAAATGTCGTGCTGCACCGCTGTTTGCTCCGCCACTCCCACCACCGCCTTAGCATGGAAATGGGAAATTACTTCATTATATTTACCCTTTTTTTATCTGGTTACATGCATATAGCCTGTTTAGAGGAAAAAGCCGGGCAATGCCTGTCTTTTTGGTGGATGTACTCTCATAATCCAGAGAAAACTTTATCTAATATTACTGAAGGTACACCTCATGGGGGGCTTCCTTGCTCTTCTTCATAATTTCAAGGATTGCCTGATTCTCTTGCTTTCGCTTGCTGAGTCGCTGTTTTTTCCACTCATAATAGCCGGCCCGTGATACTTCAAGCGCTTGGCACATCTTCTCAACCGGAAACACGGAGCCGTGCTTATTAATGAACGTATAGATTACTTCCGGTTGTCCTTCACGAAGATGGCCGCGGCTTTTTTTAAGATTTCAATTGTCATTTCATGGTCTGCGATTTTGCGCTTAGCCTCTTTTAACTCTGCCTCCAGTTGGGCAATGCGTACTTTGTCCGGGTCCTCCCGATGCTTGCTCTCCCGGAGCCAATTTCGAACCGTCTGTTCTGAAAGGCCAAAGTCTTTGGCCACGCTGGCTACCGAACGCTTATCTACTCGGATGAGTCGTACAATCTCTTCCTTGAATTCATTGTCATACCGTTTTCCCGTATTTGCCATATTAACGCCTCCCACAGGGTTTATTATACTCTAACTACCCTGTGTCCGGGAAATCGGGTATGGGTCACATTTTACATAATTTCTTAATCGTGTATTCCCGTCAAATAAAAAGGTCGCTCCCTGCTTCTTTCTGGAGCGACCTTCGGCATAACTTAGGATTCTATCACCTTGCGGATTACCTCATTCAACTCTTCAATCTTATACGGTTTGGTCACCACCGCTTGAAAACCATATTTTTGGAAATTGGATAAGATGGGTTTGTCGGAGTAACCGCTGGAGATGATGGCTTTGACCCCGGGATCAAACTGGCGCAACTTGGCAACGGCTTCCTGCCCGCCCATGCCACCAGGAATCGTCAGGTCCATAATCAACAAGTCATAAGGTCTACCCTTCTTCTTCTCCTCTATATACCTGGTAATAGCCTCCATCCCATCTCTTGCACAATCCACTTCATACCCGATTAAACGTAATAACTCACCCACGGACCGCCGGATAGTCTCTTCATCATCCATCAACAACAGCCGTCCCCGTCCTTTGGCGATGGCCGTGGCTTTCTTTTCTTTTTGAACCGGCGTACCCTCGGAGGCTGGCAAGAAAATGGAGAAGGTCGTCCCTGCCCCGGGTTTGGAAGCAACGTCAATGTAACCGTTATGGTTTTTAATGATCGCATAAGAAGTGGCCAGTCCTAACCCGCTACCCTTTTCTTTGGTGGTAAAGTACGGGTCAAAGATTCTCTTGGTCAGTTCCGGCGGGATGCCCACTCCTTCATCGGAAACTGTGAGTTTAACATATTTACCCGGTACCAGTGCCGGGTTATAGCCCTTCTCCACCACCACGTTTTCGGCCTTAATCCGGATCACGCCGCCTTTGGGCATCGCTTGATCCGCATTGATCACCAGGTTGCTGATGACCTGGCTAATTTGGCCCTCATCCATATCGACCAACCAGAGATTTTTTGCAATCCGGATCTCACAGCGGACCTTTGAACCGCGGACAGCAAAATCTGCTGTGTTTTTAATTAATTCCACCAACGAGGCGGTCTTCTTTACCGGAGCGCCGCCTTTGGAGAATGTCAGCAACTGCTGGGTCAGATCTTTGGCCCTTAAGATCGCCTCTTCCACGCCGGACAAGTCCTGGCGAATCTCTGTAATATTGCTGAATTTAATCCGAGCCAGCTGAATCTTCCCGAGGATTCCGGTGAGGAGATTATTAAAATCATGGGCTATTCCACCAGCCAAGATCCCCACCGACTCCAGCTTTTGGATCTTGAGCAGTTCATCCTCCATTTCCTTTTGCTTGGTTTGATCCCGGATGGACACAATGGCACCCACCAGACGGTCATGGTTGTCTTTGATCATGGAAGTTTTGATTCCCAGGTGAGCGCCTTTACCCTGGTTCAGGCCGGCCACAAAAGTCTCCGCATAGGTTGTTTCGTTCTCCAACACAATGTTTTTAAAGTCCTTTGACAAAGATTCAATATCACCGGAACCCATCTTTTCAATGGGCATGGGCCCTTGCTTGCTGAAGAAGGGAAAGGAATCGAAGTTCCCCTTCCCAATAATGGCTTCTTTTTTGACGCCAGTCAGTTTTTCCATTGCCCGGTTCCAAGCGATCACTTTTTTGCGTTCATCCAAGGCAAAAATCGCGTCCGGCAGGGATTCAACGATTAATTGTAGTTGCTGGAAGGAACGGAGCTTCTCTTCTTGTTGCTTTCTTTCGGTGATATCCAAAAAAACAGCCACTCCGGCGGTGATTTTGCCGACACTATCCCGGATGGGCGCCGAACTGAACAAAACCACTCCCCGGGTCCCGTCGCCCCGCTGGATAATCAACTCTTCATCCTTAACCGTCTCACCTTTAATGATGGAACGGGTCAAAGGCCATTCTTCCGGTTCGTAGGGACGCCCATCCAAGTGAAAGCCCTTGTAATGCGTCTGCCCGTCAACTGCCGTTTTGGAATTCAATTTCAGCCGCCAAATCTCAGTAAACCGGTTATTAGCAAAGAGTATTTTCCCTGTTGGAGCATGGGCCACAATCACCCCGGCTGGCAATTGCTCCACCACCGCCTTCAGGACCGAGCGTTCCTCATGCAGTTGAAACAAGACCCGGGACTGCTCAGTCATATCCTGCCAGGTGACGATAGCCCCATCAATTTTCCCGTTAATATTCAGCGGCGCCATGGTAGAGCGAATAATATAGTTTCTGCCTTTGACATTGGTAAAACGAAAGTATTCGTTCTTGATGGTCTCTCCTTGAAAAACCCGGTTAAACGGAAAATCCTCAGGACTGACCTGATCGCCGCTACTATTACGTAACGTCAGCTTAAGAACTAAATCTTTAAACTCTAAGCCAACCGGGTTAAACCCCAATTGCTCCACCGTTAAAGAATTCACTTTAATTATCCGCTTTTTTTTGTCAAAGATAAGCACCGGGTCGGTTAAGGAATGCGGTATCAAGTCCAGATCCGACCGTTCATGCAAACGTTTTTTCACAATTACAAGCTCTTTGGTATTTTCATTGACCTTGTCCAATGCTTGCTTTAATTCTTGCCTGATACGCACCTTTTCCGTGACATCACTCAGGGACAAAACCAAGCCCCGGACTGTCCCGCCTGCATCCTTGATGGGAATGAGGCTCCAATCCCAGTAGATATCCTCCAGACCAACGAAACCGTCGATTAAAAAAGGCTTTTCATAAAAACGTATGGGTTCACCGGTGCGCAAAACATGATTAAAGGCTTTCTTATTTTCCTCGCTGGGAAAAAGGTCAAAATGATTTCTCCCGATTAGTTGTTCTTGCTCATAACCAAAATACCTGGTATACGCCGGATTAACTTGGATGAAGTTGAATTTGTTGTCAAGATAAGCCAGACAGGTCTCGGTATTTTCTATGACAGCCCTCAGGATATTTCGTTCACGCACCAGTTCAACGGCCCAATTGTCCCCTATGCGCTCCATGTTATTTTGCCTTGCCATCCATCTCGCCCTCCGCCCATGTTGGGGTGGATTTTTTTCGTTGTATATTTCGTTTGTAATTTCTAAATTCCTGCACGAAGCAAAAATAATGACAAAATCTTTTTAATGTTCCCATTGTATTCCTTGTAACAGTTTTATCTTATATTTATGATATATTCTATTCTGACTTTTTATGTTATTCCTATTGGTGATTTACTTCCATCCCTTTTACTTTTAATATTGTTAAACGAAAGCGCCAGACCCATCTTTGTTCCAATGGCATATAATGAAGCAAAAAATTAGGATGATAGCGAGGGATAGTCATGGGAAAAAAACGCCATAATGACCAAGGCCTTCATATCCATTATTACTACTCGGTCACTTCATTTGATGACGGGCATCTGCACTATATTCAACAGGTCACGGATCCAGCGCCAAATACCCCGCACCACCGGCACAAATATGCAGGCCCCACCAGTTGCAGTAACGGACATCATCACCACTATAAGGGAAAAACCGGCGATGCAATTGCTATCAGTGGCGGTCATGTCCATAATTATGCGGGTCAAACCAGTAAAAAATACGGTCATGTCCATCAATACTTGGGTACCACAGGGTTGGGGCAGATGATCCGGCCCGGGTTTCAGGAGAACCGTTATTATTAAATCGCTCCGTACAAAAGGCCTTTTATTCTATTATTAAAAAAGCATGGCCACAGGCCTGCTTTTTGCTGCTATAATCAAACTGTATCGTTGAAAAAGTGGCAGAAAGAATTTTACCCGACAGAGGCGGAGCTGCAAAAGGCAAGCGCCAATATTCATCCAACGGATAATGGTGAGCCAGAACGCAGGAGGGGTCCGGATGGCGCCAAAAAAACGATCATACCTACGCAATATTATTTCACCCACACTAATGCTGGTGCTCGTTCTTCTCTTGCACCACCGTTTCCCCTACAAACAGGGCTTGGTTTTTATCGTGATCAACTGTATCTGGATTATCTTTACCCACTGCCTGCAACAGCCTTTAGCCCCCAAAAACCCGGTGCAAAGTGTCGCCAGACCCGCCAAGGATTGGGAACGCCGGTACTTCATCTTGGCTACACTCCTGGAAAACCTCATCCTCCTTGTCACCGTAGCAGATGCCGCCTTTCGTTCCTGGTACCCTGCCCTAACCTGGAGTTTCACCTGGACCGGTATTGCTTTATTTACCGCCGGGCACCTCCTTTTTTACCACGCAAGACGGTCAAACCCCTTTTTCTATCCGGTTTTCCAGGTGGAACCAGAGCAAGGCCATGTCCCATGTTCTTCCGGGCCATACCGGTTAATCCGCCATCCCGGGTACTTGGGGGGCGCCCTTTTTCATCTTTCCACCCCCCTGATCCTGGGTTCCTTCTGGGGCCTTCTCCCGGCTTTGGCCTTTGTTTTAGTTCTGGGGCGAAAAACATATCTTGAAGATATGGCCCTCCGTAAAGAACTCCCCGGTTATACTTCTTATGCCGAAACCGTCAGATACCGGTGGTTCCCGGGTCTTTGGTAAAAATAAAAAGGCCAGGATATAAAGGAGAAAAAGAGAGCCGCCCGGATTTCCCGGGTGGCTCTGCGCTTTACTATCCTGTCGTGTTATTTATTGTACTTAATAATTAGCGTTCCGTATGGCTTTAACTCCACTTCGCCTTGTTGGGTATCCACCCCGTGGAGCAGTTCCTTGCCACCAACGGGTACCTTGATCTTGCGGGCTTGGTCCTTTTGGTTGTGAATTACAAGGAGTTTATACTTGACATTTCCTGTAATTTCATAACCATAGATACCGCTTGGAGTCTCAACTTTAGTGTAATTTCCATAAAACATAATGGGATGAGCCTTGCGAATTTTGATCAACTTCTTATGCAAGTTCAGGAGACTATTGGGATCTTTCTGCTGCTCCTCCACGGAAATACCGTCATGGGGACGACAATTGACCATACTCCCGCCCCATTTGCGGGGATTGGGCATACCAGGTCCTTCCGCTGAGGCGTACCAATCCAAGGGTTCACGTATATTCGGGTCCGGTTTGGCCCCCAGTTGTCCCAGTTCATTACCATAATAGATAAAAGGTGTCCCTGGCAAGGTAAGAAAGACCGCAGTAGCCAGACGAATTTTACCCGGGTCTCCGTCCAGTTCGGAAGCCACCCGGTTCATATCATGGTTGGACAGGAATGTGCTATCAATGAAGTTTGGTGAATATTTGCGATATTGAGTGTACATCATATTGATATTTGTCACCAAGTCAAAGGGTAGCCCTTTGGCAAAATTTACAATATGAGCAGCCAAATCAAAGTTAAAGGCAGAATCCATATCGCCCATATATTTTGCCACTTCACTGCTGGAGGTCCAACATTCCCCGACGATAAACGCATTGGGATTGATGGATTTAACATGGGTGGTAAATTCTTTCCACCAACTATGGGTAACTTCAGGCATTTTATCGTCAATATGTTTGGCCGCATCCAAACGGAAACCGTCAACCCCGTCGGAGAAGTCACCGTCACCGTTGGGATCCAACCAAAATTCGGCCACTTTTTTGATCTCTTCCCGCACGCCCGGATAACGGAAGTTCAAATCAGGCATATTCGACCCAAAAACGGCATAATAATCATCTTCCCCGTTATTGAACCAAACCTTCTGCCCCCAGGGCCCGGCCAAGTTGGTGTTGTCGAAGCGGTCGGCCCAGACATAGAAATTACGATATTTATCATATTCTTCATTATCCGGATATTTTGCTTGACTAAACCACCGGTTCATATACGAAGTATGATTAACAACCAAGTCAAGAACGACTTTGATCCCCTGTTTGCGGGCTTCCTTCAAAAACTCCCGGTACGCTTCCATTCCCCCATAATCTCTGCGGATTTGCTTGTAATCCAATATGTCATAGCCATGAACACCGACCGAGAGGAAGCAGGGCAAAATCCAAACCGCATCAATGCCCAAATCCTTTAAGTATCCTAATTTTTCTTTTAAGCCAATAAAGTCGCCGATACCATCCCCATTACCGTCGTAAAAACTTCGCAGATAGACAAAGTAAAACACGCTTGTTCGCGCCCACTCGGCCTTTTTGTCGGCATCAAAACCGCCCAACTTCACGAAGGAATGAACGGGACTGCTTCCCTGTGCAGCCTTTACTTTATAATAATATTTCCTACCAGGCTGGAGACCATCAATAACCAGGCCCTGCCGGTAGTCGTATCTATTCTCTTGTTTGACCATCGCCAGCTTCCTGGGATTTTCTCCCAGATAAAACTTGACGGTGCCGGGTTCCGTCCGGAAAAGAAACTTCACGGAATTGGCATCAAGTTCAATATAGTCTTCAACCTTTGTTATAGCTGGCTCTTTCCCTTTGGCGTCAAGTAATACGGGTGTTGTAATACTGACAACAAAGGCTAAAGCGAATACCACTACCCACCACTTTTTCATCTGCTTCCCTCCTGCACCTTTGTCTTTGGCGAGAACAGCAAGGAATGCTGCCGTTCTTATTTGCTGTACCTTTCTGAGTGATTCTCCTTCTCACACTTGTATTCCTGCCTATTTTGGTAAATTACTGCTTGCTTTGGATCTCCGGTAAGTTACAATAAACCCGCAAAAACCTATGGTTTTTGCGGGTCTCCCGTAATTTATGGCAATTTCCCTTATGATAACTGTGTTTGGGAGTGCGGCAGCAAGCAGCCGCAGGATTCTCTGATCATGAACTGGCAATGCAAAATGACACGGGTCACCTTTATCTCTTCTTCCCTGGATTTGAGCAGCATTTCGGCGGCAGTCTTCCCCAACTCATAGGTGGGTTGCGCCACCGTGGTCAAGAAAGGACGAAAAGCTGTAGCCCATTCAAAATCGTCAAATCCCACCACAGCAATTTCCTCCGGACACTTTACATGATTGTTCTGGAGAGCCTGCATCAAACCAATGGTCATGAGATTATTGGTACCAAAGACGGCCGTCGGGCGCGATGGAAGGTTCAACAGCTCCAACATGGCCTTGTATCCTTCCAGCGTATTTGAATACCCGCTCTTGATTAACTCGGGATCCAAGGGGATGCCATTGGCTTTAAGTGCTGCTTCGTATCCATTTAACCGCTCCTTGGTGCTGGAGATATCTTTTAAACCAACGATAATACCAATCCGGCGGTGCCCCATGTTAATTAGGTGCTGTGTGGCTTGATAGGAGGCTTCGGTATTATCAACCACCACCGCCGGTATCTTCACGTCTTCCAAATAACGATCAATAAAAATCATCGGCAGGCCACTGCGCAGTAGATCATTAATATAGTTCCGATTGCCGCCGGTAGGAGCCAAAATAATGCCATCCACTTGTTTTTGGGACAGTAGTTCGAGATATTTCCGCTCTTTTTCCGGCTTTTCATCACTGCTGCATACAATCAGCTGATAACCCAGTTTGGTAAAGACATCGTCGATGCCCCGAAACATACTGGTAAAGTATGGGTTTGACGCATCGGAAATAATAACACCAATAGTATTTGTCATTTTTTGCCGTAGACTTTTGGCAATACTGTTAGGCCGGTAATCAAGCTCAGTCAGTGCCCGGATCACTCTTTCACGGGTCTCAGGGAGAACGTTCTTTGTATTGTTAATCACATAGGACACAGTGGCCACGGATACGCCAGCTCTTTTGGCCACATCCTTCATTTTCACGTTTCCCATAAATACATTCTCCTTCTTTTTACCATAGGGCATTGCCTATGGAAAGCATTAAAAACTTATGAATCAAATTAATTATACCGAATAATCGTTTAAATCACAACGGCCGATGCAAGTTTTACCAAATATTAACTTGTTAAACCCTATTCTAGCTTGTCAAATCCTTCGTTATGCCAAACATTGCCGATGAGTTTTTCGCCATATTCAGGTCATAATGATTTTGGACCGGCAAGACCAGACCACCCTTGTCCCACCCTATCTGATTTCTTTGGGCGGGTTGATATAAGTCCTGTGAAAAATAACTGTAATTCACTTAAATTTCATATCCCAGACCCGGAAGAAAGCGATAAAATATATCAAAAGTCAATTTCGCATTCTGATAAAAAACCGCCCGGAATTCCGGACGGTTTTTCTTCTTCTGGCAAATTATCATTGTAAATCTTACTGCTTAATACTCCTCAATTAGAATGACACCGTTTTCTGCAGTAAAAGTAACTTTTCCATTAGTGACTATGCCGGTCTCACCATTGTATGCATTACGCACCCGCGTTCCCTCAGCAAAAACACCGGCGACTGTCACTTCTGTTTCGCCTGAGGCATTAATCTTGATCACAACTTTATCGTTGTTCCAAATCCTCCCGTAGGTGTCATTGCCAAGGCTGATCTGTGAACCGGCCCCCACTGCAGGGTGCATGTTCCGGAATCGTCCAAGCTTTTGCCAGTGGGCCAAGACTTCCGGGTTAGCTCCCCAAACATAGTCACTGCGGGTCCGTTGCTGCGAGTCGCTGCACGGCGGGCCCAGAGGCCGATCGTTTTCATCACCGTAGAAGATCTGCACGCCGCCTGGACAGAGGAGTAAACAGGTGCCGGCATGGATCTTGTTGCCGATGGCATACAGTGTTGTATCATGAGAGGAAATATAGGTCAGTACGTTCCATGTCGGATCACTGTTAATAGCATCGGCATAGGCTTGCCAGGTGGCGCCAACGGTCTGGGTGTTTCCGGCTTTGTTCGGGAAAGTGAAGTTGATCATGGAGTCAAAACCGTTGTCGAAATACGCGCTTCTGCCGACGCCATGATCCCAATGTTCACCCACCATCCAGAAGGGCTCCGTCCAATCAGCGCCTGGTTTACCGGGATTGGCCGCACGCCACTCTTCCAGCGCCCGCCGGCACTCTTCCTTCAGTTGCGCCCAACGACTCAGTTCCACATGTTTTGCTGTATCACAGCGGAAACCATCGATCCCAAATTCCCTGACCCAGGCAGCCAACCATTTGATCACATAGTCTGCTGGGGCCAGGCCAAGATCTTTTCTCAATTCAACAGCTGAGGGGTTAATCCATTGGGAATAACCGCTGGTTTCCATGGCCCATTTGTTCTTCAATATATTGGGCAGGCCTTGGCTAGTGGTCAACTCGGTGCGCAGGTCGGGCAAGCCGGATAATGGATTTTGCAACTCGGAACCATCACCCTGTGTATAGCCTTGGATGCCCGTTCGCACCCAACCGGTGCCCCACCAGTTCTGCCATAATTCTGGGTTCTGGCAATTTTCATAGTTAATATATTCATGGTGAGAATGCCAGTTCTGGCCAGGACCAGGCGTCCAGTCATTAACTAGCCGCATCTTGTCATACTCACCAAAGTTATAGGTGTTCATGTCCAAAATCGTATTATAGCCGGTATGATTGAGAACAACGTCCATAACTACCCTGATGCCGAGGGAATGGGCTGTATCGACAAATGTGCGCATCTCTTCAATCGTACCCATATTTTGGTCCATCATCGTCCAATCCAGGGCGTAATAACCATGGTATGGATAGTGTGGAAAATCACCGTCACCGCCGCCGCACCAACCATGGATCTGCTCATACACAGCGGAAATCCAAATGGCATTAACCCCAAGATCGGTGAAGTAACCCGACTGCAGTTTTTGGGTCAGCCCTGCTAAATCACCGCCATGGAATGTACCGGTATTCAGCAAGGGGCTGCCGTAATCTTTTCTTCTGCCATAAGATTCATCATTATCGGGATTGCCATTGTAGAACCGGTCGGTAATCACAAAATACACCAGCGCATTGTCCCAAGTGAAAGTGCCGGTAGGCGGCATATAGTCATCATCGCGTTCAATGACTACAGTCTTTGTGGAAGTACCGGCGCTGCTGGATGCTGTTACACTTAAAGTACCGGATTCCTTGTTGTTAAGATAATCAGCTAAGGTGAACTGGGCTAAATCCCCATTAAAGGTTAAGGTGTTTCCGTTGAAAGCAGCTGATTTGCTGGTTACTTCTGCATTCCTTGGCGTAACCCTTACTTGGATCACCGTCGAACCTTTGTAGGGATGGCTGCCGTCCACGCTCACAGAGATGACTGGCGGCGCTGGAGCTTCAGGATTATAATCATACCACTGATTGTCCGTATAATACCAGCCTTCGGCATTTGCCCGGTGCAGATCTGCGGTCTGGCGGCCTTGACCTTGACCATCATTAAACACAATATTCATGGCGGTGGCTCCGGCCACAGTATAAGAATACCAACCATCCCCGTCATATTGCATTAAAGGACCGGGCCATGGGCCGCTGATTGGCACTGTGGAAGGAACCGTGTTCCAGTAATGTATGCGAACTGTTTCAGCCCAGTGATCAGGCCGTTTGAAATGCACTGTTAAACCTTGGACAGCGCCTTCATTGTTGACCGTCACGCTTACGGCGGCGGAAGTACCCACATTGCCAGCGACGTCATAGGCCTTGGCCGTCAGGCTGTAGGAGCCGTTGGCCA
>ERZ773359.429-NODE-429-length-59932-cov-5.310787_pt1 | contig 59932 bp, 60 predicted proteins | sample MGYA00374955_ERZ773359 | MGnify/ENA primary metagenome ERZ773359 (study PRJEB29098, sample SAMN04486028) | biogas fermenter metagenome | study: EMG produced TPA metagenomics assembly of the Biogas fermentation microbial communities from Germany - Plant 4 DNA1... | reverse complement strand
TTGTTCCTACCAGTATGGGTGTGCGGATTACTCCTTTATATGGTCAACCTGTATACAGCAGTGACACCTTTATCATGCACGCCACCAGTGCGGAAACCAATGTGGCCAGCATCTCGTCATTTTTAGGTTTGCCAGTAAAAGTCTTGACTACCTTTGTAAAAGGCAGTCCGATTGCTGAATTTATTAAGCGAGACTTAAGAAGCCGGAACATGGATTTTGAAGGTCCAGAAGTTGATCAAGGTGGTCCATGGGGTTATCGTCATCAGTTTAATGTTGCTGATAGCGGTTGGGGATCGCGCGGCCCGCGGGTACATAATGACCGGGCTGGTGAAGTTGGCCGAACTTTGAATGTTAAGGATTTTGATTTAGATAGGATTTTTGGCGAAGAAGGTGCCCAAATTGTTCATATCTCAGGCTTAATTGCAGCACTTTCTGAAGAAACTAGCACATTCTGTTTAGAAATAGCTAGAGCAGCGAAAAAATATGGCACAAAAATATCTTTTGACTTAAACTATCGGGCTACTTTCTGGAAAGGTCGAGAAAAAGAATTACGAGATATTTTCACTGAGATTGCTAGTATTTCAGATGTTTTAATTGGAAATGAAGAAGATTATCAGCTTTGCTTAGGTATCCAAGGACCTGAAGCAGGCGGAAAAGATATTACTGAGACCATTGACAATTTCAAAGAAATGATTGGACGAGTTAAGGACGCATTCCCCAATGCTTCCGTATTCGCCAATACATTAAGGGAAGTAGTAGATGTAAACAACCACCTATGGGGAGCCATTTTACTAACTGGTGAGCAATGGCATGTGGTAGAACCAAGGTCAATTACTGTTTTAGATCGAATTGGCGGCGGCGATGGTTTCGTTGGTGGTTTGTTATACTCCATTTTACGGGAATGGCCTACAGAAAAATGGGTGCAGTTTGCTTGGGCAACTGGAGCCATGGCAACTACCTTCTTAACAGATTATGCGCAGCCTGTTGATGAAGCACAAGTTTGGGCTATTTGGGAAGGAAATGCTCGAGTACAACGCTAGTTTTACCAGTAAGAACCTCGGTTTTGCTTAGGCGGAACCGAGGTTTTTTAAACTATGAAAGTGATGAGGTGTTCACAATGAAGCAGTCTTCATCTTTGAATGTTTTACTTTTCATTTGTGCTTTTATGTTAGTCTTTGCCATAGTTTTTCAGGGTTTTCCACCATTGTTTAGCCTGATTATTTCAGATTTAGATATTTCTCATGCTCAAGCTGGAGCTTTAATGAGTTTATTTGCTTTGCCAGGTATTCTGATTTCTATTCCCGGTGGACTTTTAGCGGATGTTTATGGAGCGAAAACAGTAGGAACTTTAGCATTAATTATTACTTTGGTTGGCTCAGTTATTGTGGTTTTCAGCGGTAGCTATTCAATGCTTGTTCTTGGTCGACTGATTTCTGGAATTGGTGCTTTAACAGTTTCAATTATAGCCCCTCAGGTGTTATCAAAACAGTTTGCCAAAGACAAGTTGGGTCAGGTAATGGGAATCTTCAATATGGTAATGCCTTTAGGTACGATTATTACTTTAAATGCTTTTGGCTTGATAGCCAGTTTGTCAAGCTGGAGAGTACCATTGCTGTTAGTGTCTACATATTCATTAGTGATGTTAGTCCTCTTTTACTTTAAAAACCCATTAGTTGAACAACAGCAAGCTGCTAGACATTTAAATTTTACTTCAAGCCTTTCAATGATTAGAAGCGCTGGATGGCCAATTTGGCTGGTAGCAGCTATTTGGATGATGTACAATGCAGCTTCTATTTCTTATCTTTCCTTTGCAGGTGATTATTTCGTCTCACAGGGATATAGTGTGAGTTATGCTGGTTTTTTAACAAGCTTATTAATGGTTGGTGCTCTGTTAATAAGTGCTTTTGTCGGATCCTTAACTGATAAGTATAGTAATGCTGAGTATTTAATTGCTATTGGAAGTATTGCGTTAGCGTTCCTGCTTTGGTTAGTACCTCGGACTAGTTTAAATCCGTTACTAATCGGAAGCTTGATTGGTATTTTTGCAGCACTAATTCCAGCGCCTACTTTTGCTTTAGTTCCTAAGTGCTTACCAAGGGAACTAACTGGTTTAGGTTATGGTATCTTATCAACCTGTTTAAATATTGGTGTATTAGTTGGTCCATACGTAGTTGGTTTATCTTATGATCGGACAAGCAGTTATCTACCAGGTTTTAACTTAATGGCTGTATTTAGCCTAGTCACGGCTGTCTTTGCTTTTTTTCTTCGGCAAATAAATCCGTCTCAAGACGGATAAATTTCCCTGCCAAAGCCGCTGTTGATTCGGGTTCTTACTTGCTAAGCTATAGTTATAAAAATATAAAGGTAGGGATGATTTAAGTGGTGGATAAAGCTAGTAGTCAAAGAAAAAAGCTATTCATCAATCGTGATTTTTGTTTATTGTTTTGGGGAAGATTGGTATCCCAGATTGGCGATGGAATTCATTACTTTGCTCTAACCTGGCTGGTACTAGATTTAACTGGTTCAGGGACAGCTTTAGGTACAGTGTTATTGGCATCCTCATTGCCTTCTGTATTGCTGGCTCCTTTTACAGGGGTTTTAGCTGATATGTGGAATCGAAAAGCAATAGTTGTTTTAACTGATGTAATCCGCGGTCTGATCTTACTGACTTTAGGTGGCATCTACTATCTTGGTAAACTAAATATGTCCATTCTTTACCTTGCTACTGTTATACTTTCACTTTGTGGGGTTTTATTTGGACCAGCTATCTCTGCATCGATTCCTGGTATAGTAAAACGAGAAAATTTGGTGCGAGCTAATGCCTTGAACAGTTTTTCTCGAAGTGCTACAGGGATTATTGGCCCAGTTGCGGGAGCTTTTGTTTTAGGAACCACTGGTTATATAGGTGTTTTTTGTCTCACTGGAGTTGCCTTTATTATGTCAGCTATATCTGAAATGTTTATCCGGTTTCCAAAACAAACTGCCATAATATCTGAACAAAAACCATTGCAACAATTTGCTGCAAACTTTAAACTAGGATTAACTTATATTTGGCAAAGTGTAGGACTGAAAACAGTAATTTCCTTTGCTGTTTTGCTCAATTTTATTGCTACACCAATATTTAGCGTAGTATTTCCTTACTTCGGCAAAGAAGTATTGCTAATGGAAGCTCAGCATTATGGTTTGACTCAATCCAGTTTTCCAGTTGGATTGTTGCTTGGTACAGTCCTAATTGGCTTTTTTACTAAACATATTAGTAAAGAACGCTTATTAGTGTGGGGAATTATTGGGCAAGGGATTATGGCTTTTTTAATCAGTTTAGTTGCTTTACCCTATGTTTACTTAAATTCTAGTCAGCTCTTTATTATACTTAGTTTAGTTATACCGAATTTCTTTATTGGAATTTTAAACGTCTGTGTTAATGTACCTTTTTCCGTAACCTTACAAGAGCAAGTACCTGATCAATATCGGGGACGCGTTTTTGGCTTACTGGATAGTCTAGTACAGATGTTAGTGCCAATATCAACAGCTCTGTTTGGTGTTTTAGTTGATATTATAGCACCATTTTACTTTTTGTTGTTGTGTAGTATTGCACTTGTGGGTATTGGATTTGCTATGGTCGGTTCTAAAGGTATTCGGGAGTTATATCAAACCTCAGCTTTGGAAACCTCTGCATGACAAGAAGTTAATAATCCCTGTTAAAACGCTCTTCTGTGTGGTACATAAGGGCGTTTTTGCAATATAGGTTGCGGGTGGTGTTTGTAAACAGGAAGGTGTTTATTATTCAGTCACGAATGAATGTATGAACAGATATTTGGGTTAGGAGGCATAGTTTTGGCAGTTACTGACGATTGGTTTACAGTGGGAAAGATTGATCAAACAACGTATGCCATCAGTGAATACGGCCATTGGGAGAAGGTTCATTCATACCTATTGATTGGTGTAAAATCTGCAGTATTAATTGATACAGGATTGGGTATTGGTAATCTTAAAGCGGCACTGAACCAATTAACCTCCATGCCCATCAAAGTTATCACTACTCATGTGCATTGGGATCATATTGGCGGTCATGGGGATTTTGCAGAAATATACGTTCATGAACTTGAACAAGATTGGTTGCTAAGGGGCATTCCAGGTTTATCAATGGAGGTTATCAAGAAAAATCTAGTAAAAGATGTTCCATTAACCATTTTAAATCAGTTAAACTTCAAAATTGAACAATACAAGTTGTATCAAGGAAAGCCTACTGGGGTTTTACAGGATAATGATGTTATCGATTTAGGCAACAGAAAACTTCAGATTATCCATACTCCAGGTCATTCGCCAGGACATATTTGTATTTATGAACCTGAAAGAGGTTATTTATTCACCGGTGATTTGATTTATCAAGGCAGCTTATTTGCCTTTTATCCAACGACTGATCCAGTAGCATTTGTTGATTCTGTTGCTAAGATTTGTTCCATTAAATATGTGGACAAGGTACTGCCTGGACATTATAAATTACCATTGACTCAAGATTTCCTTGGAGCGGTGAATGAAGCTTGCCAAGAATTACAGGCAAAAGGTTTAGCTAAACATGGTTCGGGTGTACATGACTATGGCGATTTTAAAATTCATTTTTAAGGGTTATGACACACTTTTGCCATATCAAAAGATAGATATTTATTCTAAAGCTGATTTAATTGATAACGAAAATATATGGGCATGTACGTTCCTAATGGAAATTCTATTCCTATTCCAAAGTCTTCTTATATGGATAAAGAAGGTAATTATTACTCTAAATATTGTTTTGCTTAAGTTTATTCCATTTGTTCTTTTGTTGATTTGTGTATTTGTTACTTTTAATGTGTGTTAGTGGATATATTCATTCGCTTATATGTTAATAGGTTTGCTTCTTGATTTGTAATTATATTGTTTTGTGTGTTGTAATAGATGTATTTTTGTTTGTTTATATATAACAAGAAAGCAGTGTAGCTATATAGACGCGCTGATGGCGATTGCTTAGCTTTACTGTGGGAATTTTGCCCTCACGGGTATAACGCTAGATGGTCTCCACTAAGAGATTGAGAGTAGTAGCTAGCTCTTGTGCAGTTAACAGTTTTTGTCATCTGAGCCAGCTCCTTCTATGCGTATATAAGAAAAATTAACCATAATCAACTCAAATCAACTGGGAGAAAGTGTAGTGGATTGTATATAATGTCAAATATTTAAGGGGAGATAAGCTATGGAACAGTGGAATGCCATTAATATGCTGGTATCAGTGATGAAAAATGACAAAGCCATTCGAGCAATTTTTCTGAAAGGTTCATGGGCAAGGGGTGATGGTGATCAAGACTCTGATGTTGACTTGTATTGTCTAGTTCATGAAGAAGATTTAGAATCGTTTTTAGAAAAAAGACTATATTACTTAAGACATTATCAGGAGCTGCTTTACTGGTCTGAAGCCAATTTTGTAGCCCCTCAAATAGTAGCGGTTTTTTCAAATGGATTGCATTTAGACTTATATACAGTAACATTGAATACTTTACAGCAGACAGATATGATTAAGATAATTTATGATCCAGACAATCTTCTGGCGGATTATCAAGGAAGTTTTTTTGAATTAAATCCAGATGAGGTCTTTCGGTTATTTGGTAGTTTAACCTTTTCCTTATTAGAGTTTGAAGCTGCTTATAAACGAGGTAATGTTATCTGGGCATCCAGATTAGCAAGTCATATTAGTGGAGATTTAATATTATTGCTGCGTTATGTCTATAACCCCAAATATGCACAGTTAGGTTTTAAGAAAATAGATCAACATATTCCTAAAGAGCTTTATAGAACTTTAAGCAATGCCTTTGATAGAATCAGTCCATCAAAGCTGCCTCAAGGATTGGTGGATTTATTAGTAATCCTCGAAGAAATAATTCATAAACTACCTGCCGAGATAAGGGAACGGTTAAACATGAATTTTTATAATTTTATGGCAGATAAGATTCGTTCTTTGAACTAAGATAGAAAGAGCTATCATAAATTAGCTAAAATTTAAGCTAAAATTATTCTCAGAAATCTAAAAGAAAGCTATCTCTCTTAGGGTAAACATGATATAATAATAATGCTAAATAAAATGACCTTTAACAAGGAGTGATTTTATGGCAGATCAAGGCCGCTTATTCGCAAGAAAGAATTTAGTAGTAGGTGTCGCTTTAGCATTAGTGTTTTTTGGCTTTATAGGTTTATTTCAGACACCTACAGCTTTAGCTGCAGAAGAAGGTGAAAGAACATGGGGTCAGCATTTTGTTAATCCACAGAACTACTGGTTTACAAGAGCAATCTTTATGGCAAATAATAAAGAAATGTATTTGAATGAAGAATTGCAACCAGTTTATCCGGAGGATCCATCAGTTACTCCTATTTTAGTTAATGGAACATTGTTAATCCCTTATGAGACAGCAGCTGCTACTTTTGGTCGAGATGTTTCTTGGGATTTAGCAGACGACGGAAAAACTCTAATAGTTAAACGTGGTAATCGAGAAGTTGTATTAAATATTAACAGTGCTAGTATGGAAGTAAACTCCAAAAGTGTTCCTTTAGCTGCAGGAGCTATGTTTGTTAATGATTTGCTGTACATACCAGCGGAAGCGGTTGCCTCGGAATTAAGAATGTCAACAGGCTGGGACGAAGAAAGTAGTGTATTAGTCGTAACTACAGGTATTACTGTAAGCCGTACGCCTGTATCTCACAGCGCTATGAATAATCAAATGATTGCATGGTATGGCTCACAGGAGTCCATTCGCTTAGCAGATAATATTTTACTGTTCCAACGGAACAGCGGCGGCTGGCCAAAGAATACCGATATGGGTGTTCAAATGACCGAGCAATTGAAGAATCAGTTATTAAGAGCCAAAAATAGTACAGACGGTTCATTAGACAATGGTACTACTGTTCCTGAAATCCGTTTTTTAATCTCTATGTATCAAGCAACAAAGATTGAACGTTATCGCGAAGCTTATATGCGAGGTATAAACGGAATTTTAAATGCTCAATATCCAAATGGTGGCTTCCCACAACTTATGAATCGCCCAAGCTCATATCATGGTGAAGTAACATTCAATGACAATGCTATTACTCAGGTGCTTCAATTATGGTGGGATATCTATTCCAAACCTGATTTATACTACAGTATTGATGAACAAACATTTGCTAGAATTGAAGATTCTTTAATTCGTGGTATTGATTGTATTTTGGATAGTCAAATCTATTCTGAGAAACAAGGCATGTTAACTGCTTGGTGTGCCCAACATGATCGTAATACTTTAGCACCAACTTGGGGACGCGACTATGAGCCACCTTCAATTAGTGGTTCAGAATCAATCGGTGTAATTAGATTCTTAATGAGTCTCGATAAAGACTTCTTAATTTTATTAGATCAAGATAATACTTTAGGTGAAGAGCATACTATTTGGGAACGAGTACAGAATGCTATTCACTCCGCGGTTGCCTTCTTTGAACATGTAGAGATCAAAGGATATAGTCTAACCACTAAATCATCCCCTTGGGGTAATGATCGGGTGTTAGTGGAAAACGAGAATGGTAAGGGTCTCTGGGCAAGATTTATTTGTATTGATACATTTGAACCATTGATCTTTGACCGTAGACAACCTACCTTCCGTCCTAACGAATTTGAATCTTATAGACCAATTGTAAGAGGAGCACTTCCAGGAAAACACTATCCAGGTGGAGGTAACTTACGTAATCTATATCGTGATGCAGAGGGTAACTTACATCCAATTATTATTGGTGAAAATGGCGAATTGATTCGCCCAGAAGGTATGGTAATGGATATAGCTGCTAGCTATGCTAATCTAAGTCATGAACGGCGTAATGGATATCAGTTTGTTGGTAATTACGCTGAAACCTTACAGGAAGAATACCAAGCTTGGTTAAAGAAAAATAACTTGTAATAATAAGCTGTATAAATTCACCTTCACTTACAAAAAGTGAAGGTGAATTCTTTTTATAAAATGGAGTTTGGAGGGTATTAATTTGACAGTCTTTGAGCAAATTAAAGCAGAAATTATGGCTGATCCAATGAATCAAGTTTATACCCAAAAAGACATTCCACCTTTGTTTAAAGCAACTGAAGAAGCTCGGTTAGTAGTTGTTGGTCAAGCACCTGGTCGTCAAGCAGAAGCAAGTCGTTTGTTTTGGAATGATCCCAGTGGTGATCGTTTAAGAGAATGGCTTGGAATAACTCGTGATCAATTTTATAATTCTCCCTATATAGCTCATCTGCCGATGGACTTTTACTACCCAGGAAAGGCTATAACTGGTGATTTACCACCGCGAAAAGGATTTGCCGAGAAATGGCATCCACCTCTATTAGCAGCCATGCCTCAAGTGGAGACAATCTTGCTGGTCGGAAATTATGCCCAACAATATTATCTAGCTGAAAAACGTAAGAGGAACCTTACAGAAACAGTGAGAAATTACAATCAGTATTTACCTAAATATTTTCCATTAGTGCATCCTTCACCTCTTAATCATGGCTGGTTAAAACGGAATGTTTGGTTTGAGGAGGAAGTTATACCTGTTTTACGAAAGATTACTAGAAGAATTCTAGAATGAGGGTGATAGTGGTGCAGCTTAGAACTAGTCTATTAATTGTTGGTGTTTTGTGCATTATGTTACTGACTACAAGTTGTGATTTCTTGATCGATAATAGCTGGATAGATGATTTTGGTTACACTGATGACCAAATTCATCGATTGACTTTTAATTGGCCTGGCAAGCGAAGTGTTCCAGAAGTCCCTGTAAGGATAGGCGAAAATACGCATAAACTTTTGTTTGATACAGGTTGTGGAGTGGGCATTTTCTTGACTGATGTATTAGATAATCAGATTGATTATACACTTCTTGGTCAATCTGAGGCATTGAACCGAGATGGTTCTCACCGTGGTTGGAATAGGGAGCTATTAATTGAGGAAATTGAGGTTTTTAACGAGCGATATAAAAATGTGCGAACTACCATGTCTGATTGGAATATGTTTTCTTCGGAAGAGTTTAATGGAGCGATTGGTCTTGCTTATTTCCAATTAAAAGTAATCACCTTGGATTACCAGGGTAAACGAATTGCCATTAGTGATAATCCAATTGATTATACTAAGTTAGATCTGGAAAAGTATATAGTGCTGCCCTTGTACCGTTCGACAAGCATGAACCAAGAGCATTTACCCTTTTTTGTTGTCGACTACGACGGTGCTCCTGTAGTAGTTTACATGGATACAGGTAAAAATTACTCATATGTTTGGAATCCAGAAAGTAAGTTATCCATAGGAGAAAAACCTGATCGGTATTTCGATATTCCAATTAAAATTGGCAATATGGAAATTACCCTTCAGGATATAGTAGAAGTAAGTAATATTGCCCAGGCGGAAGGGTTGCCTTATCCGACTGTTTTTGAAATGAATTCGGATCAAATTTGGAAAAACAATTTGCTTGTAACATTTGACTTAATCGAGCATAAAATTATCTTTAGAAAACTATAGATATAAATATAAGTAGTTCCCCCGATATAGCTGTTAGCTAGGGGGAACTTTGTTTATTCAAAAGTTACCAAGCGAATTTGATTGCCTGCGGGATCTTCTACTAGAAAGCAATCATCACTTTGGTTAATTACAACTGCTTGTGTTTTAAGATTAGTAAGAGTTTTTTCTAAACTGACCTCATCCGGATAAACAAGGGTAAAGTAATCCATTCCAGCACTATTTTCTTTAGGTTGAGGAGCACCTACTCCATTCCAAACATTACAGGCAATATGATGATGGTAGTTATTTGTGGACATGAAAACAGCACTATCAAAGATTTGAGCAACTTTTTTAAAACCTAATCCTTTGGTGTAAAAATTAGCAGCTTTGGTCAACTCGGAAACATGTAAATGAATATGGCCGATAATAGTGGATTCAGGTAGACGCCATGGCTCTTTAGTGTGGTTAGTGGATGACAGCAAATCTTCGAAATCCAGTGGGATTGTATCCATGTTTACTTGTCCTTGGTTCCAATTCCAGGTATCTGGATCAGTGTCAGCATATACTTCTATTCCGTTTCCGTCAGGATCGTCAAAATAAATTGCCTCGCTCACTAAATGATCTGCGGCACCAAATCTAATATCGTTATTGGCTAGATGAGTTACAAATAAAGCCAAATCTGAACGAGTTGGGAGCAATAATGCGAAATGATAAAGACCAGTAGTTTTTCTTTGTTTGGGTTGAATATCAGCAGGCTGTAATAAAGAGATGAGGACAGTATTTCCATCAGCAGCAAGCTTAGCTGCAGTTTGTGTTTGTTCAATTATTTGAAAACCTAAAATGTTGCAGTAAAAGTTTAATGCTCTTTCCAGATTTTCCGTCTTTAATTGCAGGTTACTAACATAAACGGCCGGCGGATTATGATATTTCATGGTAATCCTCCTCAATGGAATGATGTTAAGGTATTCAAGATTAGTTTAGATTATCCTTTAAATAGTATGCGGCTTATTTATTATTGCCAGTAATTTAAATTTTGGACATTTTTCAGAAGGATTTTCTTGTAGAATAGGTAATTATCTTTTAGCAAGAGGGGGATAGCTAATGAAATGAATTATCATGTTCGTGATAATGGGCAGTTATTATGCACTTAGAACCCTTTGGTTTAACTGTTTTTACGGTTAATGAATTGATGAAATGAGAGTAAGAAAAACCATAGCGAGGTGAGGGAAACATTGTTTATAGATCTTACACATGAGATTACGGATCAAATGCCAGTTTATCCAGGTGACTCAGCTACAGGTTTTAGGCAAACAAGATTTCTTGACAAGGATTCATACGTCAATTATGAATTAATTATTAATATGCATGCTGGTACGTATATTGATGGTCCAAAGCATTTGACCGATAGTCAATCTTACCTAAATGATTATTGTTTAGAAACTTTTATTGGTGAGGGCTGTTTGCTAGATATTTCTGCAGAGCAAAATGTTATTCGGTATCAGCAAGAATATGAAGACATTATCGAAGGTAAGCAGATCGTACTTTTTAATACTGGGCACAGTAAGCATTTTGGCAAACCACGGTATTTTAATGATTATCCGGTGTTAAGTTTGGATGTTGCTAAAATGATAGTAAAGCATAAGGTAAAGATGATTGGTTTAGATACGCCTTCGCCCGATAAATATCCTTTTGCTGTCCATAAGTACTTGTTTAACCATGGAGTACTGATTATCGAAAATTTAACTAGGTTAGATCAATTGAAAAAACACAAGTCCTTTGAAGTGATTGCCTTGCCGCTAAAGCTGAAAGCAGATTCTTCCATCGCTAGAGTAGTTGCTAGGGTGCGTGATTCTTAAAGAACCTCTTCCATTTTTTTCTTACATGTATTTAAAATCTTCCCAATTAGATTGTATCTAGCAGGAGCTTCCCACAGATTGATTATTAATAAATAACTTTGTGAAAATCTAAGCAGGAATTAGTTTTGCATTTGACTAAACTTAACCATAGAAATAGATTTGCCATTTAGTAAGTTAGAACATTTAAATTACTATGGTAGGAGGTTTTCAGATGTTTAATTTGAGCGGGCGTGTGGCGGTAGTTACAGGTGCTTCATCTGGATTAGGAGTGCAAATGGCAAATGGGTTGGCGAAGCAAGGAGCTGATTTAGTGATTATGGCTCGACGTCTACACCGTTTAGAGGAAGTAGCGGAGCACATCAGAACTACTTATGGTGTAAAATGTTTGCCCATCCAATGTGATGTGACCGTTACTGAACAAGTTAATCAAGCTGCTGAAAAAACTATCGACCACTATGGAAAAGTAGATATTTTGATTAATAATGCTGGAGCCTCAAAAAATGCCGGAGTTCTTGAAATGTCAGATGAAGATTGGGAATTTACTATGCAAGCTGATTTAACAAGTGTTTTTAAGGTGACTAGAGCTTTTGCTAAATATATGGTGAAACAAAAATATGGTCGAATTATTAATATTGCCTCCATATACGGTCAGGTTGGTAATACAGTTATGGATACAGTTGCTTACCATTCGGCTAAAGGCGGTGTAGTTAATTTTACCCGGGCAGTAGCTGCTGAATTAGCCAAGTATAACATTACTTGTAACACGATTAGTCCGGGATATTTCGAAACAGAATTAACCGCTGATACATTAAGAACCGAAGCCTTTCAAAAGTTTGTAAAATCTTCAGTTCCTCTGGGACGTTGTGGTCGAGAAGGGGAACTAAATGCCGCAGCAGTATTTTTAGCAAGTGATGAAGCCGCATATATTACAGGTCAGAATATTAAGGTAGATGGAGGGTATACATCCATATAGATTTAATAGTGATGGTTATTATTTGGCTATGCTACTAATAGCTACTAAAATTTTGATGAGTTAGTAGAATAAAGGAATAATCGCAATGATTAAACCACAAAAATTGAACAAGGGAGATAAAGTAGCAACCATTAGCTTATCTTCTGGAATGGCTGGCGATCAGCAGTTTAGGTATCGATATGAACTAGGAAGAAGGAGATTAGTAGAGTTATTTGGCTTGGAAGTAATCGCCATGCCTAATAGTTTAAAAGGCAGCCAATATTTATATGAAAATCCCCAAGCCCGGGCAGAGGATTTTATGAATGCCTTTAAAGACCCAAGTATAAAAGGGATTTTCTCTAATATCGGTGGCGATGATACACTTAGAATATTGCCTTATATTGACTTGGACGTGATCAAGGAAAACCCTAGTTCGCTGAAAATGTACAAATGCATGCTTATACCATTGAGTTTATTACTAAAACCCTGCTTAGTAGCGAAATAATTGGTCAGATTCCCTCTAGTTCATATTGGACTTCTCAATGGTTAGCTTGGGAAAATCAAGAAAATAGTAAAATTCAAAGAGAGCTGGTCAAGGAAAATAGAGGATACGAAGTATTGCAAGGTCAAGGATTTCATCTGTATATTTAAAACCTCTAGCTGATAAGCTTGGTTTAGTAGTAGATTTTCGGAGGTCAGATCCTGACTTGATGGAAGAATTCCTGATTTATTTGAGAAACAAGTCTAGTAGTGCAGAACAGTATCTACATTCCATAGGTGTATCAGCTAATATAATTTTATTTATCAGAAACAAGTTGATAGGTTAGTATAAAAAGCAAAAAATCCACACTAAGTAGTGTGGATTTTTAATGCTATTGATTAAATAAATCATCTAAAAATGCTTGGGCTTGTGGTAAAGGTACGAAACCAAAGTTTACATTATAGTTTCTGATGCCATGTAGATGATTAAAAGTAAAGGCAGTGGTATGCCTTACAATCATTTAACATCAGAGCTCTTGACAGCTCCCCTAAAGATTGTTATTATTTTCACACACGATACGTTAAAAATTTCACGAACTTGATAGGGGGAATTGAGAATGGCGATTGCTAAGGATTTGATTCAACCCAAAAGCATTTGTCAAATTAGTCAGCTAACTAAGCAGGCTACTCAGGCAAAACAGGCCTTTAGAAGATACACACAGGAAGCAGTCGATAAAATTGTTTCCGCGGTCGCATTAGCCGCTGTAGAACATCATTTAATTTTAGCTAAAGAAGCTTACTTAGAAACTGAAATGGGACTTTTTGAAGATAAAGTTATTAAAAATCTTGTGGGCTCAGAGTATGTATATAATCATATTCGGGATCAGAAGACAGTTGGAGTAATCACCGAAGATAACCAATTAGGCATTACTGAGATTGCTGAACCAATCGGTGTTATAGCTGGTATTGTGCCAGTAACAAATCCTACATCAACAACAATCTTTAAAACATTAATCTCTTTGAAAACTCGTAATCCAATCATCTTTAGTTTTCATCCTCGGGCGTTAAAATGCAGCATTGCAACAGCGAAGATTTTGTATAAAGCAGCGCTGGAGGCCGGAGCTCCTGAGGGTTGTATCGGATGGATTGAGGAGCCTTCTATTGAGGCAACTAATCAATTATTGCGACATGAAGCAGTAGATTTAATATTAGCTACTGGTGGAGCAGGTATGGTTCAAGCAGCATACAGCTGTGGAAAACCAGCTTTAGGCGTTGGACCAGGTAATGTTCCTGCATACATTGAAATGACTGCTGACATTGCACAGGCTGTACACGATATTGTATTAAGCAAAACATTTGATAATGGAACAATTTGTGCCTCCGAACAAGCTGTAATAGTTGATCAAGCCATTGCCGCAGCAGTTAAGGCAGAATTTGTAAAACATCAAGGCTATTTCTTAAATGAAAGTGAGTGTAAGAAATTAGCCAAAGTGGCTATTGATGAATTGCGTGGCTCAATGAATCCGGCAGTTGTTGGTCAACCAGCGTACAAAATTGCTGAAATGGCGGGCATTTCAGTTCCAGAAGGAACGAAAATCCTAATTGCACCACAAACAGGTGTCGGAGTAAAATATCCGTTATCCCAAGAAAAATTAAGTCCAATTTTAGCATTTTATACTGTTGCCGATAGCAAAGAAGGTATAAAATTAGCTATTGAGATTACTGAGTTTGGTGGTCTTGGACATTCTGCAGCCATTCATAGTAATAACCAAGAAGTAATTGCCGAGTTTAGTCACCAACTTCAATGTGGGCGAATTCTAGTTAATTCACCTAGTGCTTTAGGTGGCGTTGGGGATAGTTATAATTATCTGCCGCCGTCATTCACTTTAGGCTGTGGTAGTAATGGGCGTAACTCTACCACTGATAATGTAGGAATTCGTAACTTATTAAATATTAAGCGACAGGCAAATCGAAAAATAGATGAGCGTTGGTTTAGGGTGCCCCCGCGGATTTTCTTTGAACCTGGTTCAATTAGATATTTAGCACAATTACATGGTGAAAGAGCGGTAATTGTTACTGATAAAATGATGGTTAAATTAGGTTATGTAGAAAAGGCTACTCGCTGGTTAGAACAAGCCAATATTGAGTATCGAATCTTTGATGAAGTAGAGCCAGATCCATCGGTAGAAACAGTGGAAAATGGTTTACGGCTTTTCAATACATTTCAACCAGATATCATTATTGCCTTAGGTGGTGGTTCACCGATTGATGCTGCTAAAGGCATGTGGATTTTCTATGAAGACCCAACAGCAACCTTTGAAGGATTAAAATTAAAGTTCCTCGATATTCGCAAACGGGTTTATCGATTCCCTGAATTAGGTAAAAAAGCGGAATTTATAGCTATTCCAACAACTAGTGGTACTGGTTCTGAGGTAACAGCTTTTAGTGTTATAACAGATAAAAAAACAGGTGTAAAGTATCCATTAGCTGATTATTCTTTAACACCTGAAGTAGCCATCATTGATCCTGATTTTGTAATGACAGTGCCCCAGTCGGTAACAGCTGATACCGGTCTTGATGTCTTAGTCCATGCGATTGAGGCTTATGTTTCAACAATGGCATCTGACTACACTGACGCCCTTGCCCTAAAAGCCATTGAGTTAATATTTGAATATTTACCTCAAGCGTATGATGATGGCAGTAATAAATTGGCACGTGAAAAGGTGCATAATGCTTCCTGCATGGCCGGAATGGCGTTTACCAATGCCTTCTTAGGTATTAATCACAGTATGGCTCATGCTTTAGGTGGCAAATATCATATTGCTCATGGTAGAGCAAATGCAATCCTATTACCACATGTAATTAAATATAATAGTGGTAATCCAACTAAATTAGCATATTATCCGAAATATAACACTTACCAAGCCCCTGAACGTTATCGGAAAATAGCTGCAATTTTAGGTTTACCTGCTGCAACTGTTGATGAAGGAATAGCCAGCTTGATTAAGCAGATTTATCAGTTGATGGAAGAATTAAATCTGCCAACAACTATTCAAGAATGTGGTGTGGATAAGAAACAGTTTGCTAAGGATGTTAGCAGTCTAGCGTATCAGGCATTTGCTGACCAATGCACTATTAGTAATCCAAGAATGCCTTTAGTAACTGAGCTAGAAGAACTATTTTGGCAAGCTTATGATCAAAAAGAGTTTCCTAACTAGGAAGCTCTTTTTGTAATGTATTAAGCAGGTATTTGAAGTTAAATGTCAAATCTAGATAGTCAGAATACTCAGGAAAAATTAAAGCAAATAGATTGACTGTTTGGTGTTTTGTTGAAGAAATTTATCATTATTATAAAGAAATGGCAGAAAACTGGCAGGTTCTTAGCTGGCTTGAATCCTACTTATCTTATAATGGCTTAGACCAAGTTTTTGCCAATTTGATTGCTGGGAAGACTACCCCAGAACAAGCCCTTGAAGATATGAATACCCGGATTAAATTTTTGCTTGAGGAATGGGATGAATATCTGGAATTGAACTAGTCATTTTCGGCAATTTAGTGTAAGCTAGAATTATTAGCAATCGAACAAGTTGAGAAAGGAAGTAAGAATTATGACTACTGAAGCCCAATTGGATTACGGGACATTTGAAGCAACTCTTGCTAGAAGCAAACAACTTGAGCAAGATTTGCAGAAAAATCCACAAAACTATAAAGTACTGACTGGAGACCGTCCAACAGGACGCTTACACATTGGCCACTTATTTGGCTCACTCCAGAATAGAGTTCGGCTCCATAAACTAGGAGTGCCAACTTATATTGTGATTGCTGATTATCAAGTTTTAACAGATCGGGACACTTTTGAGAATATTGCAGAAAACGTTAGGCAACTAACCATCGATTATTTAGCAGCTGGCATTGATCCTTTTGATGGAAAAACTTTTATTTTTCCCCACAGTCATGTGCCAGAACTGAATCAATTGATGATTCCATTTTTAACTTTAGTAACTAATGCTGAATTAGATCGTAACCCTACTGTCAAAGAAGAAATTCAGGCTTCTGGACAAAAACGTGTAAATGCTGGCATGTATACTTATCCAGTGCATCAAGCAGCAGATATTCTCTTCTGTAAAGGTAATGTGGTGCCTGTTGGTAAAGATCAGCTGCCACATTTGGAATTAACTAGAACCATTGCTCGACGTTTTAATGATCGTTTTGCTAAAAAACAGCCAGTTTTTCCAGAGCCGCAGCCGTTACTAAGTGAAGCGCCAATTATTCTAGGATTGGATGGCTCGCAAAAAATGAGTAAGAGTAGGAATAATGCGATTATGCTGAGTGCTGATGAAGATGAAACAGCATATTTAATTAAGAGAGCTAAAACAGACTCTGAACGTACTATCACCTATGACCCAGAAAATCGTCCTGAAGTAGCCAACTTATTATTGATGGCTTCGCTAGCTACAGGGAAAAATCCTGAAGTAATTGCAGAACAAATTGGAGATGGCGGTGCAGGTAAGTTAAAACAGTATCTCACCGAAGCAATGAATGAATACCTGCGACCATTGAGAACAAAACGAAAAGAGTTAGAGAAGAATATGGATTTGATTGAACAAGTTCTGCGAGATGGAGTAGCTGCTGCAAGAGAAGAAGCAATCCAAACTTTAGAAGAAGTTAGAGAAGTAATGAATATGAAACTATAATGGGGAAGCGTCCGCTAGCTAGTACTATAATTTAGTGCTCTAGAGGACGGCTTTTTAAAAGGAGCTGATTATCTTGCGTAAACCTATTGCTCTTGTCTTTTTGGTCTTACTATTAATTATTGTTGGCAATGGCGTTAGTGCGGCTAAATGGGAAACAATGAAAACCGAAAGCTTCACTATTTTTTATCCAACTGAAATGGAAGAACATGCTTACCAGGTGCTCCAAATCTTGGAACACTATCGTCCGGCAGTAGAAGAATTTACTGGCAACAGTCGTAAAAATATGCCGATCGTGATCAATGATACAGGTGTATTAACTAATGGTTATGCTAATTCTGCTTTAAATTGGATTCAATTATTTTGGTATCCGCCTGAGGCAGGAATGATTGGAACAATAGAAGATTGGAATTCTTTAGTTGCGGTGCATGAATACACTCATATTTTACAAATGACTAATGCTTCAGGTGTCCATAGTCTTTTGACTTCAATCTTTGGCGATATTATGTCTCCTAATAATTTTGTTCCTTTGTGGATGATCGAGGGTTTAGCAGTTTATAGTGAATCCCGCCTTTGGAATTATCAAGGTAGGCTAAATGATGGTGCTTATGATGCCTACATTGGTGCTCGTGTAGCTGATGGTCGTTTTCCTACTATCCTTGAGGCCACTTTTGCACCACATGAGTTCCAACAGGATGGCATTTATACATACGGTTCAACCTTTATTAATTATTTAGCAAAGACCTATGGAGAGGCAAAATTAACTGAATTTATTAATGTTCAAGGTTCTTCTTTATTTTCTTTAAATAGTAACGCCCGACTTGTTTTTGGCAAGAACTTTAAAGAATTGTGGTCAGATTGGCAGGCTTATGAAATAGAACGATTTAACAACTATTCTATAGATGGTATGCAAGTTACTAGGCGAGGCTGGGACATTACAAGTCCCTTATTAAAAAGCGATACTCAGACTAGGAAATTATATTATCAAGCTATTCGCCCCGTTAAAGTAGGCGCTGGCAAAGTTTATTATCAAATCCAGATTGTTGAAAGAGACTTAGTTACCCAATTAGAAAAGGTGTTGCGAGCAACTACTTCAAGTTTTGCATTGCCTTTACGGGAGCATGACAACAAACTTTATTATGGAATTTTTGAAAAAGTGCCCGGTTATGCTAATGAACGGTACATGGGGTATGGTTATACGGTTCAGCTTCGAGCAATTGATTTACAATCGGGAAAAGAACAGTTAGTACTAACTGCTCCTATTCGAGCTTACGACATTTTACCGAACGGTGATTTGCTTTATGCTCAGGCTACAAGGGATCAGTTTGGTTCTGAAATCTATCTTGTCTCTCTTGAACATGGTCAAAAGCTAATCAAAAAAGTAAACTATTTAATTGATGAAATTGCTATTGATGAACATCAAATCATTATGGCTGCTCGGACAGAAAGAAGAAATACTGATTTATATCACTTTAATATAAATACCGGTGGTTTAGAGCCAATTCTTTTGACTCCTTATGCTGAATATGGCATTAGCCTAAGCAATCAGAAATTATTTTTTCACGCTAATTATGAATCAACCTATGCTGCTTATTGTTATGACTTACAATCAGGACAGCTATATAAAATGACTAAGGGTAATTTTGCTAAAAATCCTGTATTTGATGCCGACAATAATCAATTATATTTTCTTGGCTTAAACTCTTATGGTTATGATGTATATCGAAAAAATGCTGAGTTTACTAGGTATCAAATAGCGGAATACCCTGAAGAAAACTGGCCGAAATGGAACCTTAAGGGAGTACAAGTAACAAAAGGGGATGCTTTAGATAATATCAAAACTCTTGCGCCTAAAGTAATGTTGCCTTCGTATGCTATTCCTGAACAAGAAGGAGAAGAATTATTGCTATCCATCTCGTTCCTTGGGGGAGACGCTTTAGGAAAAGTTCCTATTTATCAGACAGCACTTATCTATAGTGTGGATTATGATCGGTGGTACTTTGAAACTGCCTTTGATCTTAATCTATATCCACCTTTAAATATAAAATTGGGTTTTTCCAATTACCTTGAAAGTTTATTGTCCTTAGATCTGAATTATCCTTTTGTTAATCGTTTAGCACCAGGGCTTTCTGATTTAGTTTTAGGTTCGAAACTCACTTATAGTGCTTTAGATGAGTTGCAGTTAACTCCATATGGTGTTTTAGGCTTTCGTTTTCCAGGATTGTCAAGCACAGTAAGTTTACAGTTCCCGATTTATAGTGGTGTCGATAATAATGAACGATTTGGAATATACGGCAGCCTTGATATTAATAAGTATTTCAATAATAGTGAGCTAGTTCTGTCAGTGACTGGAATCTATGATCCTGATAATCCTAAGGATGTTTTTCCTAAATTAAGAGGGTATAAGAATCCTTTGAATGCTAGAATTGGTGGTGTGTATACTGCAGAATATTCGCTGCCAGTAATTCGAATTCGCGATGGGTTTAGTTTTCTATATTTTGAGGATTTATGGACCAGTCTCTTTGTTGACTCAGCAATTTCCAAGGGCCATGACTATCAACTGGCAGGCGGAATTGAGTTGTATCAGGAAATCAAGCTAGATTTAGGCCTAGCAACAATTGGAATTAATCCAGGTATTGGTATCGGATTTAACCGTGAAGGTGAACGGGTCTGGCATTTCGTTGTAAAAGGTTCATTTTAATATTTAGCATCAAACTGAGTAGGAGGGTAGGCTATGAAAACACTGCAAACTAAAAGATTGCTGTTAAGAGCGTGGCAATTATCAGATGCTGCTGATCTATATGAGTATGCAAAAAGTTCTCAAGTTGGACCGGCTGCAGGTTGGAAACCTCATGCTAGCATTGAGGAATCACGAGAGATTATCAAGCTTTTTATAGAAGAACAAGAAAGCTGGGCTATTTGCTATACAGCAACAGGTAAGGTAATTGGTAGCATTGGATTACATCCAGATAGAAAACGAAATGTTGGTCATGCTAATGCACGCGCTTTAGGGTATGTGCTTTCTGAGGACTACTGGGGACAGGGTTTAATGCCCGAAGCCTGTCAGGCAGTGCTCCGTTATGCCTTTGAAGAACTAAAACTTGCAGTGCTTTCTGTCTATCACTATCCATTTAATGTTCGGTCAAAAAGAGTGATTCAAAAACTTGGATTTGTATATGAAGGGACTTTAAGAAAAGCAAATATGCTATATGATGGTGCTATTATGGATACTCTTTGTTATTCCTTAACAAGGGAGGAGTATCTTGCGAGGCAGAGGTGAGATATGGGTAAACAGTTCTTAAAAGATCGGATTATCTTAATTACGGGCGCATCTAGTGGTTTAGGAGCGGAAATTGCTTATCAAGCGGCCTTACAGGGTGCTACTCTGATAATTACTGCCAGAAATCGAGAGCGGCTGGAGAAAGTAGCAAAGAGGTGTGTTCCTTATAATAGTGGTAATGTTGCTAGTTATCAGTTAGATGTGGCAAATCAAGAGCAAGTACAACAGGTTATTGCACAGGTCTACGATGCTTATGGTAGAATTGATATTTTAGTTAATAATGCTGGTTTTGGTTTATTTAAAAGGTTGATTGAATTTGAGTTAGCTGTAGCTGAGGAAATGTTTCAGGTCAATGTTTTAGGATTAATTCACTTAACCCAACTAGTAGCTGAAAAAATGATTACTCAAGGCAGCGGTCAGATTATTAATGTTTCATCCCAAGGTGGGAAAATGGCTACACCTAAGTCCTCGATCTATTCTGCAACTAAATTTGCTGTTTTAGGATTTTCTAATGCTTTGCGTTTGGAATTAAAGCCACACAATATTCAAGTTACGACCGTCAATCCTGGGCCTATTCGGACTAATTTTTTCGCTCGAGCTGATCAATCTGGTAATTATTTAAAAAGTGTTCAGCACTTTGTTTTAGAACCAGAGTATGTAGCGAAAAAAGTTGTTCAAGCTATGAGAAACAAGAAGCGAGAAGTCAATTTGCCTTTCGTAATGGAGCTAGGAAGTAAGCTTTATAATTTGTTTCCGTATCTAGGTGATTATTTCGCAGGTACAGTTTTTAATCGTAAATAATTATTTCTTGTAAGTTAACCAATGAATTTGGTTAACTTTTTTTATTGATATTAATGAAATATTAGAAAGTAAATAGGTGCACTGAATTTTTATAAATAATTGAAAGAAATTTATTGACTTACTTTAAATTATACTGTATGTTATTTGTGTAACCTTGGATTTTGTAAGATATTGTCAGAAATTGGCACGATGTAGGATATTGACAAATTATTTGTGTTTTTGTTAAATGTCATAATACACAGTTGACAGCAGTTTCTTCCATCTATATAATTTTGATTAGGATATAAATATTCAGTTTAAATATTTAAATTCAGAAAAAGAAAGGGAGGAGTAGGGTGTTAAAGAGATTAAGGGAGTTTATCCAATTGTTGCAACATGAGGGTAATGCAGTCGAATTTTCGGATCTATGTGTTGCTTTAAGGAATGCAATGGCTGATAACATTTCCGTTTACTTAGCTGATAAAAATGGCGAGCTATTGGGACATGCTCTAGCAGGGAGTCTTGAATCAACTGAATTTGATAGCGAATGGATTTCTAGTGGAAAATTACCAAGTAACTTAAATAATTCCTTATTAAAACTAGGTGCTACAGGAGAATTAGATGGTCCTAGTGGGGAAAAATTATTGGCAGCTCCTGTAATTGGTGCTAGTCGTCGTGTAGGTTCTTTGGTTTTTGCTGGTCAAGGTATTGGTTATAACAATGATGATTTAACTATTGCTGAATTTGCAGCTACTACCATTGGAATAATCATTGCTAATGCTATTGATGGTGAAGAAGAAGATGAAGCGCAAGAAGTTCGTTTAGCTCGCTCTGCCATAAAAAGTCTATCATACTCTGAAATACTAGCTATGCAACATATTTTTGATGAGTTAGATGGCGATGAAGGTTTATTAGTAGCTAGCCGTATTGCTGATAATGCTGGAATTACACGTTCAGTAATTGTTAATGCTTTAAGGAAATTGGCATCTGCAAACGTAGTTGAGTCTCGTTCACTTGGTATGAAAGGAACCTATCTCCGGATTCTTAATAAAGAAATTCGGAACGAATTTGAACAGCAACGCTATCCATATCCAAAAGCTGAACCTTCTGAACGTAAAAAAGCCTAGAGTCAATTGTACCCGGCACACTGCCGGGTATTTTATTGCTCATCTTTATTGAATAATGTCCGTCCTTTGGTAACAGCTATATTTTGATAGCGAGTGTTTATTTTATCTAAAACTTCGGCTAGTTTGTTGGTTTCCACAGTATTGTCAAACAGGGACAGCTGTTGATTAACGGATAGATTGCTAACCCCAATGCCTAAGAGACGAATCGGAGCCAAAGGGATTTGCAAAAATAAGTTCCAACCAATATTAAAAATCGAGTCGTTATCACTAATAGTGTACTCTAAGGTATGGGAACGAGTAATAGTTTTAAAATCAGAAAATCTAACTTTAATATTTACTGTTCGGGCATAAAGCTTTTGTTGTCGCAAACGAAAGCCTACTTTTTCTGCCATTACTGCCAGTTGGCTTTTTAGAAATTCTAAGTCTTTTGAATCTTTTTCGAATGTTATTTCCTGGCTAATTGATTTTACAGGTGCTTCTGGTTCTACTTGGCGATGATCAATTCCGCGACATAATTGATACAAATGATTGCCTAAACTATTGCCTAGGATTTTAATTAAATTATCTAAAGACTGTTGCCTTAATTCTTGCATGGAATTAATCCTGTTTTGGCGTAAAATCTGTTTTGTTTTGTCACCGACACCCCAGAGTTTGCCTAAGGGAACTTGCAATAAAAATTCATCAATTTGTTCTGGTCTAATAATGGTTAAGCCATCGGGCTTGTTCCAGTCAGATGCTAGTTTGGCTAAAAATTTATTTGGGGCAATCCCGATTGATGCAGTTAGCCCAGTTTTAATTTTTATGGCCTTTTTAATAGTCATGCCCATATCATATAAATCTTTATAAAAATGTTCACAGCCTGTCATGTCTAGAAAAGCTTCATCAATAGATAATGGTTCAACCAAAGGCGAAAACTCAGGTAAGATGGCAAAGATTTGTTGAGAAACCTCCTGATAACGTGTCATTCGACCTGGAATGAAGATTCCATGAGGACAGAGGGATACGGCTCTTTTTAAAGGCATTGCACTATGGATTCCGTATTTTCGTGCTTCGTAAGAACAAGTAGAGACCACTCCTCTAGGGCTATCTTTTCTACCACCAATGATTAATGGTTTGTTACGATATTCAGGATTATCATGTTGTTCTACGGCAGCAAAAAACGCATCCATATCCAGATGAAGAATTGTTCGCATAAACATCCTCTCCCAATAAGAAAGATTTCCCGCTCAGTATCAAAAATCCTTTTCCGGTAAAACTAGTGGATAAAAGGAGGATGATAATCAATGGGTAAGAAATATCTCAAATATGGCGGGGGTGCGATTTGAAAACAATGTGTCGCCTGAGGAAATTAATGAGTTTGTTAGAAATCTGCCATCATCACAAAAAGATTCCCTGTTTGAAGTGGTTTCACTTCTGCATAAGGAAGGCTTGATCACCCTTTATGATGGTGATAGTATTACTATAGATAGGAATATGGAAGAATATATGGTGCCTAATAATGGAGACGGACACTGAAACCTTGCCACCTTCCGGCAGGTTTTTTCTTATTAATCAATAATTATTATAAATAAGGACTTAAAGGAGGCTTTTTATGAAGAAAGCAATTTTAGTTGCTCTGCAAAGGCCTAATGAAACTGATCGAGAAATACAAGACAATTTGGCTGAATTAGCTGAACTGGCAGAGGACGCCGGTTTGGAAGTTGTAGATCAAGTAATTCAAAAAAGAAGTAAGCCAGAGGTGGCTACTTTAATTGGAATTGGTAAAGTAGAAGAAGTTAAGGGTTTATTGTCTGGTGAAGATGATGTGGTTATTTTTGACGAAGAACTTAGTCCGGCTCAGTCGGGAAATTTATCAGAACTGCTAGATGTACCGGTACTAGATCGGACTCAACTAATATTAGATATTTTTGCCCGCCGAGCTCAATCAAAGGAAGGGAAAATTCAAGTAGAATTAGCTCAACTTCGTTATTTGTTACCTAGACTTACTGGTAAGGGTGAAGCCTTATCCCGACTTGGCGGTGGAATTGGCACGCGTGGTCCAGGAGAAACCAAGCTGGAGACGGATCGCCGACGAATTCGCAAGCGGATTGCTGATTTACAAGCTGAAATTGATTTAGTACAGAAAGTTCGGGATACGCAAAGAGTTTCGCGTTTGCGTAATGATGTACCTTTAGTTGCTTTGGTTGGCTATACAAATGCTGGGAAATCCACTTTGCTAACGGCTTTAACAGGTGAACAGACCTTTGCAGCGGATCAACTTTTTGCTACGTTGGATCCTTTAATACGGCGATGGCATTTATCAGAAAACCAGTGGGTTTATTTAAGCGATACTGTAGGATTTATTCGGAAACTGCCTCATACATTAGTAGCTGCTTTTCGAGCAACTTTAGAGGAAGTTCTGCATGCTGATTTAGTTTTACATGTAATTGATGCTAGTCATCCTCAATGTGATCAGCAAAAAGTTGCTGTAGAAGAAGTATTGCGAGAAATTGGGTGTGACTCTCCGGTGATAAACGTTTATAATAAAATAGATCAGGTAAATGAATTTTTCGTATCATCCACTGATGTAAAGATCGCAGCTTTAACCGGGGAGAACTTGGAGGAACTAACACAAAAGGTGCTTCAGTTTTTCCAAGAACAGTACGTAGTAAACCGCTATTTCTTTCCTTTTAACAAATTAGCGGAAGCTTCAGTTGTTTATGATCAAGGTAATATCATGACAGAAGAATACAGAGAGGATGGAGTAATACTACGGGTTGAGCTAAAAAAGAATATTGCTAATCGATTAACTAAATGGGAAATTCCTTGAGTCTGGCAGGAAAAATCTTCATTTATGAAGAAAAGAGTGATTTTGGTATGAAACCTAATAAATGGACTATTCGATTTATTATTATTGCTCGCTCTTTCGCAGTTGGGACAGCCTATTATTTGGTAAGAGGGATACCTGGCTTGACCTCATCCTTTGTAGCGATTTTTGTTGCTTTACTACTCTTCGATTTATCTGTTGCAATGCCTAAGTTTTCCTTGAAGTTTAAATATTGGATTGATTTACTGGAAGTGATTTTGCCACGGATTAGTGGTACAATTGTTACGTTAAGTAAAGGCATTATTATTGGTTTAGTTTTTGGCGGTTTAGTTCAAGTAGGAGTCTCCCCCTTTATCGGTGCGGTATTATCTATTGGTTTGGGATATCACGCAGCCGTTCAAGTTAAAGGTAACATTTCGAGTTATGTGGGAATTCTATCGGCACTGTCGGTTTATGAGCAAATTATTAAAATACCAGCTTTTTCTCCGAATTTGATTTCGGATATAGGTGGAACAGTCTTGACGATTACTTATGCTACTTTTACTGCCTTGTTTATGGGTTGTATTTGTGGTTTTAGTCTTGGTGTCTTTACTAGATTGTTTTTGCCGCGGGGTTATCGTTCTTTAACTAGCTCAGCCTATGAATTACCACTCTACCTTCAACCTTTTAAAAATGTATTGCATACTGATGATAATATGGCAGTCATTAAAATGTTAGTGGGAGAAAAATCACCTTTAGCTTATCAACCGTTATCTAAATCAGGTTTAAGAGAGAATTTTAATAGTAGTGTTCTATCTGTGATCCGTGGTGACAAAGGCACCTTTGTTCCCAAGGGAGATGATCTAATATACCCTGGTGATACCTTGGTTTTGATTATCCCAACTGTCTATGCTAGAGAAGTTGTGGAATTAATGAAGGGGAGTGTAGTTAGTGAGCAATAAATTTTATTATGGCGGGCAAGCAGTTATTGAAGGTGTTATGATGCGGGGCAAGCGTTACTGGGCTATTGCTGTGCGAAAAACAAATAGTGAAGTAACTCTTAAACATGGTGACGTTCAGTCCATTACCAGTAAATATCCAATTTTAGGCAAACCGCTTATTCGCGGTTCAGTTGCATTAATTGAATCTTTAGTGATGGGTATGAGGAGCTTAACCTATTCTGCTAATCAATTTGCGGAAGAGGAAGAGGAAGAGTTGACTACTAAGGATTTGGTGTTAACAATTGCCTTTGCTTTTCTATTAACTGTTGGTTTATTTATTATGTTGCCAGCATTTATTATTCGTAATATTCAAGAGTTGATTACTAATGACTTTGTTTTAAACTTGTTGGAAGGCGCTATAAAAATAAGCTTTTTTATACTTTATATTATTGGGATATCTTTTATGAAAGATATAAGAAGAGTATTTCAGTATCATGGTGCTGAACACAAGGCGATTAACTGTTATGAAGCTGGGGAAGAACTAACGGTAGAAAATGTGCAGAAGCATTCTCCAATTCATGCTCGTTGTGGTACAAACTTTATGTTGATTGTTTTATTTATGAGTGCTTTTATTTTTACTTTCTTTGGCAGACCACCCTTCTTATTAAGGGTTGGATTGCACTTAGCTATTTTGCCAATAGTGGCAGGTCTATCCTATGAGATCATTCGGAAGGCCGGTCAAGACGACTGTCATCCAATTTTTAAATGGATTGCAGCACCTGGTAAAGCACTGCAGTATTTAACAACTAGAGAACCGGATGGCGATCAAATCGAAGTAGCTATCGAAGCGTTAAAGGCAGTTGTAGAAATGGATGCGGCTCACCATGAAGAAAAAAAGGTTAAGCAGTTTCCTAAAACTGCTTCTGTCTGATTTTGAATGATATGAGGAGAGAAAATTATGTTAGACAAACTGGTACAACTTGAAGAAACTTACCAGGACTTAACTAAAAAATTAAGTGATCCAGAGATTATTAGTGATCAAGCAAGCTTTCAAAAATATGCTAAAGCTCACGCAGAATTAGAAGATATTATGGTAGTTTATCGTGAGTATCGTAGTGTTTTAGATGAAATTGAAACCTGTTCAGAAATGTTAAAAGAACAGCTTGACGCAGAATCTAAAGAAATGCTTCAAGTAGAATTGCACGAGCTTAATGAGCGACAAGATGAATTGGAAAACAAGATCAAATTGCTCTTGCTGCCAAAAGATCCTAATGATGAGAAAAACGTAATTGTAGAAATCCGGGCTGGTACCGGTGGAGAAGAGGCAGCCTTGTTTGCTGGAGATTTATTTAGAATGTACTCCCGTTATGCAGAAAGCAATAATTGGCGAGTAGAACTAATGAGTAGTAATGCTACAGAGTTAGGCGGCTTTAAAGAAGTTATCTTTATGGTTGAGGGTCACGGTGCCTATAGTCGCTTGAAGTATGAAAGTGGAGTACATCGGGTACAACGTATTCCAACAACTGAATCTGGCGGAAGAATTCACACTTCTACTGCTACTGTGGCTGTTTTGCCAGAAGCAGAGGAAGTAGAGTTGCATATCGATCCTAATGATTTAAGAATTGATGTGTACCGTTCATCTGGTCCAGGTGGTCAAAGTGTTAATACAACGGATTCTGCCGTAAGGATTACTCATATACCTACTGGCCTAGTAGTATCTTGTCAAGATGAAAAATCCCAACATAAGAATCGGGAAAAAGCTATGAAAATTTTACGCGCTAGATTACTTGATAAACTGCAAGAAGAACAAGATCGGGAATTAGCGGCGACTAGAAGATCACAGGTGGGTAGTGGAGATCGGAGTGAGCGGATCAGAACCTATAATTTCCCTCAAGGCAGAATAACAGATCACCGAATTGGCTTAACACTTTATCGCTTAGAGGCAATTTTAGAAGGTGATATAGATGAGATTGTAGAGGCCTTGATTACTGCTGACCAAACTGAACGGTTAAAGGCGATGGAGTCCTAGGAATGAGTAAATTACGCACAGTTTTGGAATTATTAAATCTAGGAAGTGGGTATTTAGAACAACAAGGTTGCCCTACGCCTCGATTAGATGCTGAAGTATTATTGTGTCATGTTTTAAATATGGATCGGGTACAGCTTTATGTTAATTTCGATCGCCCACTGGAAGTTTCTGAAATTGATCAGTATCGCTATTTAATTGGCTGGCGTGGGCGACGAGTACCTGTTTCATATTTGCTCGGTAAGAGAGAGTTTTATTCAAAAGAATTCAAAGTGACCAGGGATGTGTTAATCCCTCGGCCAGAAACAGAAATTTTAGTTGAACAAGCTATTAAGCTAGTTCAACCTTTTATTATGCCAAGAGTTATTGATCTCGGAACAGGTAGTGGAGTTATTGCTGTTAGCCTAGCTTTGCAAATTTCTGAAATTCAGGTTTTAGCAGCAGATATTTCTAGTCAGGCTTTGGCAGTGGCGCAAGAAAACGCGACACTGCTTGGCGTGGAAGAAAAAATAACTTTTCTCCAAAGCGATTTATTCCAAAAAATACCAAATGATAAATATCATTTAATCTGCTCAAATCCTCCATATATCCCGACAAAAGATTTAAGCACATTAGAACCAGAAGTCAGATTAGAACCAAAAATTGCCTTAGATGGTGGCATAGATGGTTTAGATTTTTATCGTCGGATTATTGCCCAAGCTCCTGAATATTTAATTTCAGGTGGTCATTTAGTATTGGAAATTGGTTGGGATCAGGGAGCGAAAGTAATTGAATTAGGGCGGACAGCTGGCTTTGTTAACTGCCAGATTATTCCAGATTATGCAGGTAAGGATCGTGTGGTGACCTTGACATGGAAATGAAGACGCAGATTTTAACCGCGGAACAGTTGGATGTAGCTGTTGAGTTGCTGAAAAATGGAGAATGTGTGGCTTTTCCTACCGAAACAGTGTATGGGCTGGGGGCGAATGCTTTAGATGAAGAGGCAGTAAAGAAGATTTTTCTTGCTAAAGGTCGGCCAGCGGATAATCCTTTAATTATCCATTGTGCAAGTAAAGCACAAGTTTTTAATTTAGTTACTGAGATTCATCCTGAAGCAGAGATATTGATGAAACATTTTTGGCCTGGACCATTAAGTTTAGTGTTGTCTAAAAGCGATATTGTGCCCAAGATTGTTACTGGGGGCCTGGATACAGTAGCTATTCGCATCCCTGATCATCCTTTAGCGTTGACCCTGATAGAAAGGTCGGAATTACCTATTGCTGCACCTAGTGCCAATACTTCAGGAAAACCAAGTCCAACTAGAGCTTCCCATGTGTATGCTGATTTAGCAAGTAAAATTCCTGCTATCCTTGATGGTGGTTCCACTGGTTGGGGAGTAGAATCAACAGTTCTTGATTGTACTGTTTACCCTTTCAGATTATTACGTCCAGGTGGTGTTACAGTAGAGGAACTCCGGGAGTTTACGGCGGTTGAGCTAGATGCTGGTGTCTATGAGGACCAGCAAAATAATGAAAAACCACGCTCGCCAGGAATGAAATATCGTCATTATTCGCCTAATGCTACCGTAATATTGGTAGAAGGGGATAATATTCCCAGTAGGATTAATCAGTTAGTTAAGGAGCAGGATTTAACTACTACTAAGGTAGGGGTACTAGCTACTAGTGAGACCAAGCAGCTTTATTCAGGTTTGACTGTCTTAGAGATGGGTTCTAGAACAGATTTGCGGCAGATTGCGGCTAATCTTTATCATCTGCTACGGCAAGTAGATGAATTAGAGTTAGATTTAGTTTATGTTGAGGGATTGACAAATGATCAAATGGGAATGGCTATTATGAACCGATTAAGAAAGGCTGCTGGTTATAAAGTTGTTTATTCCTAGGGAGTGGATGCAGTGATTCGGCGCGGGATTAAGCGGGATTTACTATCCGCTAGTAAAATTTTTTTAGCTGCTTTCCCTGAAAGTATCGAACATTATTTTGATCGGCCTCCTTCTGCAAAAACAGTTGAACTTGTTTTTCGTACCATGTTAAAGGCTGAACCAGAGGCCTTTTTCGTTGCAGAATGCCAAGAACAAGTAGTTGGATATATTTTTGCTCCAACTAATTTGAGTCGTTTATGGATAGCCGCTGTTGGCGAGTTCTTTACTTTTAGATGGGTATACTTATTACTTACAGGTCATTTAAAGTTAAGTTGTAAATCCCTATGGGGATTGTTGAATAATAAATTAAGTTTTATTTTTGCAGCAAAAGATCAATTTCCGGTTAAGGCCAGAATTTTATCAATCGCTATCTCACCTGAATTTCAAGGTAAAGGCCTAGGCAAGCAGCTGCTTGCAACCGCATTGGAATATCTTGACCGGAAGCAGGTTGGCGCAGTTCGTTTAGAAGTTCGCCCGGTGAATGTAGCAGCAATCAGCTTATATCAAAGCTTTGGATTTCAAAGGGTTGGTAGTACCTACGATGCTCAAGGCGAATGGCTAATCATGGTTCGCCAATAATCTAGGAGGTGTAGTAGTGGGATTATTACAGATCGTTTCCTTAGGGTTAGCTCTTGGAACCGATTCTTTTTCTGTTTCAGTAGGTTTGGGGACGAATAAGTTAAAATTTTCGAGAATCATTTGTTTAAGCTTATTATTTTCTCTTCCTCAGGCAATTCTTTTGATTATTGGATTTTATTCAGCTGATATAATCGAATTTTTGTTAAGCTATAGTAGTCTTTTTGCTGGTTTAGATGTTGGAATAGTTAGCGGCAAAATTAGTCAAGTATGTTCGTGGATTGGTGCTGCCCTCTTAGCGGGACTTGGCTGTACCATGATTTATGGCTGTTTCTGCCAAGAGCAAGAATTAAAAATTTGTCATTATTCAGGTAGGCTTGGTTTATTAGCATTAGCTATTTCTGTTAGTGTGGACGCTTTAACAGCAGGATTCGGTTTGGCAATGTTAACTCATTTGCCTATTTTTTTGATTGCTGTTGGATCTGCGCTAGTAATTTGGCTAATGTCTTTTGTTGGGTTAAGTTTAGGCCAACGAATAGGTCAGTGGTTTGGCAATAAAGCAGAGATCTTTGGTGGTTTACTCTTGATATATTTAGCTGTTTATTTGGTAATTTAAAGGTAGAGGAAGGGTGTAATGAAAAAAGTTTTGTTAGTATGCACTGGAAATACTTGTCGTAGTGCTATGGCAAAAGGATTATTTCAGCATTATGCAGAGGAAATGGGTGTGCGCATAAAAGTGGATTCTGCTGGTTTAAATGTTTTTACTTCTGAACCGGCAGCTAAAAATGCTATTGAGGTAATGAAAAACCAAGGGATAGATATCTCGAAGCATCGTTCGCAACAAGTTCAAATAAATCAATTAGAAGAATATGATTTAATTTTGACTATGACAGTAAATCACAAGCAACGATTACTAGCAGAAAGCCCTTATTTAATAAATAAAGTATATACTCTTAAAGAATACGCAACGAATATTGAGCAGGAAACTAACCTTCAAATGGAGAATGAAAATTTGATAGCTAATCAAAATGAATTGCAGTGGGACGTTTTAGATCCATATGGACAGTCTATAGAAGTCTATGAAGAAACTGCTAAGGAAATGGCTACAGCTATTAAAAGGATTATAGCCAAGTGGCAGTAAGTTGGAGGTGTAACTTTTGAAAATTGCTATTGGCAGTGATCATGCTGCCTTAGACTTAAAAAGTACTATTGTTGAACACTTAAAAGAATCAGGCATTGATGTTACTGATTTGGGCACGCACACAGCTGAATCCTGTGATTATCCTGATATAGCCAAATTAGTCTGCGAAAAGGTCGCCGCTGGAGAATATCAATATGGTATTCTTGTTTGTGGGACAGGCATAGGCATGTCCATTGCCGCTAACAAAGTTAAAGGAATTCGTGCTGCATTATGTCATGATACCTTTTCAGCAAGCATGGCTAAACAACATAATAATAGTAACATCTTATGTATGGGAGCGAGAGTGGTTGGCTCTGGCCTGGCCTTGGCTATTGTCGATGAATGGATTAGCCAAGAATTTGTTGGTGGACGTCATGCAATTCGAGTTGAAAAATTAGAAAATATTTAATAAGGGAAAGGGGCCAGACCGTTGTCTAAAGTTCATGTAATTGATCATCCTTTAGTTCAGCATAAGTTGACAATTATTCGAAATAAAGAAACTGGACCAAAGGAGTTTAGAGAATTAGTTAATGAGATTGCGCTGTTATTAGCGTATGAAGTGACTAGGGATTTACCTTTAGAAGAGGTAGAGGTAGAAACACCAATTTGTAAAACTAAAGGTTATACTGTAGCCGGAAAGAAATTAGGCTTAGTTCCTATTTTAAGAGCTGGCTTAGGTATGGTTGACGGTATACTCCAGTTAATACCGACAGCTAAAGTCGGACATATTGGATTGTATCGGGATCCAGAGACTTTACAGCCAGTTGAGTATTATTGTAAATTACCATCTGATAGCCATGAAAGAGATTTGATTGCAATTGATCCGATGTTGGCTACCGGCGGTTCTGCAGTAGCAGCCATAAGTTTTCTGAAAAAATATGGCTGTGCTAGCGTAAAATTAATGTGTCTCTTAGCAGCGCCAGAAGGTATTAAAGCAATGCAAGAGGCTCATTCTGATGTAGATATTTATACTGCGGCAATTGATGAAAAATTAGATTCAAGAGCTTATATTGTTCCAGGATTAGGCGATGCAGGGGATCGTCTATTTGGTACGAAATAAAAAAGGCACCTTTATAGGTGCCTTTGCCCTAAAAATTAAAAGATGCAACTATTGATGAGGTGAACTATGCAGGCACGACCATCTTGGGATCAGTATTTTATGGACATTGCCCTGTTAGTTAGTAGTCGTTCTACTTGCTTGCGGAGACATGTCGGTGCAGTTTTGGTATTTGATAAGCAGATCATTGCTACAGGCTATAATGGAGTTGCGCGTGGTTTGAAACATTGCACAGAAGTCGGTTGTTTACGGGAACAACTTGGTATTCCTTCAGGTGAACGCCATGAAATGTGTCGGGGGATTCATGCGGAACAAAATGCTATTATTCAAGCAGCTCTCCATGGAGTGTCCACCAAAGGTGCCACTTTATATTGCACACATCAACCATGTATTTTATGTAGCAAGATGTTGATTAATGCAGGGATAAAAAAAGTAGTTTTCCAAGGAGAATATCCTGATCCATTGGCGAGGGAAATGTTGCTTGAGGCGGATATTGAGTTAGTCCAATGGAATAGTGAGGAGCAAGGTACATGACTGTTGTAATCAGCTTTATCATGATGACTATACTAGTCCCTCTATATGTTCGCTTAACGAAACGGTTTGGTTTGTTTGATCATCCCAATGAACGAAGAATTAATTCTGTACCAATACCAACAGCTGGTGGGCTACCAATTTTTATTGCCTTTTTTATAATGGCCTTAATTTATAAGGTAGAGAATTTACTTCCCTACTTTCTTGGCGCTAGTTTTATAACTATTGTGGGATTAATTGATGATTATCGTAGTTTATCAGCTGGGAAAAAGTTTGTGGGACAAACTGTAGCAGTACTTCTGTTTGTTTGGTTCAATCCAGAACAGGTTTCAGTTTTAGCCATTTTGTGGATGATAAGTGTAATCAATGTAACTAATTTTATTGATGGTTTAGATGGACTAGCTACTGGAATTATTATTATTGCCAGCACTACATTATTGATTTGGACTTTAGATCTTGGTCTTTATTCTGTGGAATCATTATTATTTATTTTAATCGGTACTTCTTTAGGCTTTTTGGTTTTTAATTTTAACCCAGCTAAAGTATTCTTAGGCGATACTGGGGCTATGCTGCTTGGTTTTCTTTATTCGGCTTTGGCGACAAATAGTGTATTAACCAAGGCTTCAGCTGTTGATTATCCTGCTCTTGTAATTGTATTGATCGTTCCGGTAGCCGATACCTTTTGTGCAATAATTCGTCGTTTACAAAAAGGAGTGCCGTTTTATCAAGCTGATCAACAGCATTTTCATCATCGATTATTGCAGCTAGGATTGGGGCACAAACAATCTGTACTTTTTGCTTATATGTTAAGTTTAGCTGCTGCAGGTACTGCACTTTTAGTGGTGAAGTATGAAATTAATCAATATTTCATTTTAATTAGTGTAGCCATCGCCTTTTTGTGGGGAGCTGCTAAAATAGGGATGATTAGGCCATTGGTTGTAAAATCACAACGGAGAGTGTTATAATTGGTTAAGATCGGCGTAGTATTTGGCACACGACCTGAGGCTATTAAAATGGCTCCAGTAGTTCAAAAATTAAAGGAAAGCCAAATATGGGAGACTAAGATCATTGTTACAGGGCAACATCGGGAAATGCTTGATCAGGTGTTGCGTATCTTTCAAATTGTTCCAGATTACGATCTGAATATCATGGCTGCTGGCCAGTCCTTAACGGATATTACGGTTGCAATTCTATCTGGTTTAAGTAATATTTTTCAAGGGTGGTTACCTGATTATTTGTTTGTCCATGGGGATACCACCACTACATTTGCAGCAACTCTAGCTGGCTTCTATCATAAAATACCCGTTGCCCACGTAGAAGCAGGTTTGCGAACAAATTCACTAACTAATCCTTACCCTGAAGAAGCGAATCGGCGATTAACAGATTTATTAGCTGAATTATATTTTGCACCAACAGAACAGGCAGCTGCAAATTTACGCAAGGAAGGAATTGAAGAAAATCGGATTTTTGTAACTGGAAACACTGTAATTGATGCCCTATTCTCTGTGGTTAAGGCAGATTACCAGTTTAAGTTACCTGAGTTAAGGCAACTTTCCTTTTCAAAACCGATAATTTTAGCTACCGCCCATCGACGGGAAAATTGGGGAAAACCCTTAGAGGAGATTTGTCAGGGTTTGCAAAAAATAGCTGAAACATATCCCGTAGAGATTGTTTTTGCAATGCATAAAAATCCACTTGTGCAACAAGTAGTCAGAAAATATTTACAAAACATTGATAATGTTCATTTGATTGATGCACCAGATTATGTGGAATTTGCTAACCTTTTAAGTCGCTGTCACTTTTTGGTAACTGATTCAGGTGGTTTACAGGAAGAGGCTGCTGCTTTAGGTAAACCGGTTTTAGTGTTACGTGAGACAACAGAACGTCCTGAAGGAATAGAAGCTGGAATTATTAAGTTAATTGGTACGAGAAAAGAAAGAATTGTTAAAGAAATCAGCAATTTGCTTATTGACCAACAATTATATGATAAAATGGCATCAGCAAAGAATCCATTTGGTGACGGAACGGCTGCACTAAAGATCAAGCAAATTTTAGAAGAATATATTAAAGTACGGGGGGTTCGAGATGACGATTAGACCTGATGAAATCACAGCAATTTTAAAGCAGCAGATTAAGAATTATCAAGCTGAAATTGGAGTCCAAGATCAAGGATCCGTTTTAATGGTTGGAGACGGTATTGCCAGAGTTTATGGCCTAGATCAAGCCTTAGCTGGTGAATTATTGGAGTTTCCAAATCAAGTTTATGGAATGGTTTTAAATTTGGAAGAAGACAATATTGGGTGTGTTATTTTAGGACCATATAACCAGATTAAGGAAGGCGATCCAGTTAAACGTACCGGTCGAATTGTTGAGGTTCCTGTCGGTCCAGAATTAATTGGTCGCGTAGTCAGTCCTTTAGGTGAACCTTTAGATAATAAAGGTGCAATTAAAGCTACGAAATACCGACCGATTGAAAATGAGGCACCGGGAGTAATTGAACGAAAAGCTGTCCACGAGCCGCTACAAACAGGTATTAAGGCAATTGATTCTTTAGTGCCAATTGGTCGAGGACAACGAGAATTGATTATTGGTGACCGTCAAACAGGTAAAACAGCGATCGCTGTGGATACGATTATCAATCAAAAAGATAAAGATGTTATTTGTATTTATGTGGCCATTGGTCAAAAAGCGTCAACCATTGCTGGAGTGGTCGAGAGTTTGCGCAATCATGGGGCTATGGATTATACTATTGTGGTTTCGGCAACTGCTAGTGATCCAGCACCATTGTTATATATTGCACCATATGCCGGTACTGCTATGGCAGAAGAATTTATGTATCAAGGTAAGCATGTCTTAATTGTTTATGATGACTTATCCAAACATGCTATTGCTTATCGAGAGTTATCCTTGCTGTTAAGAAGACCGCCCGGCCGAGAAGCATTTCCAGGTGATGTGTTTTATTTACATTCCCGTTTATTGGAAAGAGCAGCTAAACTAAGTGATGAACTCGGTGGAGGTTCGATTACTGCATTGCCGATAATTGAAACTCAAGCAGGAGATATTTCTGCTTACATTCCAACCAATGTTATATCGATTACTGATGGTCAAATCTTTTTAGATTCTGACTTATTCTATGCCGGTGTTCGACCAGCTATTGCTGTGGGTACTTCTGTTTCGCGTGTAGGAGGCGCTGCTCAGATTAAAGCTATGAAACAAGTGGCGGGCAGATTGAGACTTGATTTATCTCAGTATCGAGAATTAGCAGCCTTTGCTCAGTTTGGTTCTGATTTGGACCGAACTACTTTAGCACAGCTTAATCGGGGAGAAAGAATAGTGGAGGTACTTAAACAAGGTCAATACAGCCCAATGAGCGTCAGTGAACAGGTAGTATCGCTTTTTGCTGTTACCAACGGCTGTTTGGATGATATTGCTGGTTCCGATATTAATCGTTTTGAAAAAGAGTTTCTCAACTATCTGGGTAAAGAACATCCAGAAATCTTACAAACAATTGAAGATGAGGGTGCTTTATCGGATGAAATGATTGATCAGTTAAGACGAATTATTGTTCAATTTAAGGAAACATTCTAATCAAGGAGGGATAGCTATGGGAAACTCTGGGCGAGATATTAAACGCCGGATACAGAGTGTAAAAAACACACAACAGATTACTAAGGCCATGGAAATGATAGCTGCCACTAAATTACGTAAAGCCCAAATTAATGTGGAGAAAGCTAGACCTTATCAGACTCATTTAGAGGCTTCATTAGCATCTGCCTTAGCGGCAGCCATGAATGAAGAACATGAGCTCCCGACTATCGCCAAAGAAACTAAGCAAGAACGCCCTTGTTTGGTTGTTTTTACATCTGATCGAGGCTTAGTTGGCGCCTTTAACGCCAATATCTTAAAAGCCGCAGAAGAATATTTTGCGGAACATGAAAATGCGCAGGTAATTGTCATTGGTCGTCAAGGCCGTGACTATTTTAACAAACATAATTTAGCTTATTTAGCTGATTTTGTTTATATTGGTGATTCACCAGTTTTTGCCCAAGCTAACGATATTTCCCAGGTGATTCAAGACTTCTATTTAAATGACATTATTGATCGGGTAGATTTACTTTATACAGCATTTGTTAGTCCAATTACTCAGCGATTAACTAGACAGCAAATCTTACCTGTAGGAGAGCTTGCTGTCCCTGAAGGTCATCAGGCAGCTCCTTTTTATATTTATGAACCTTCAGTTGAAGAAGTTTTAGCTAGTATGATACCGCTTTATCTAAGTACTACAATTTATCATGCAATTTTAGAATCGAGTGCTAGTGAGTATGCCTCTAGCATGAATGCAATGCGTAATGCAAGTGATAATGCGGCTGAATTAATTGAGGAGTTAAATTTATCTTTTAATAGATATCGTCAGCGGGTAATTACAACAGAAATTTCGGAAATTGTCGGTGGAGCTGAAGCACTAGGATAAATAGGGAGGTAGAGTTATGAGCATAGCTACAGGTAAAGTTGTTCAAGTAATTGGTCCAGTAGTTGATATTCGTTTTCCTGCAGACCAATTGCCAGAATTAACCCATGCCATTCAGATAAAAGATGATATGGAAAATGGTAGTATCGATTTAACATTAGAGGTAGCTCAACATTTAGGGAATAATGTAGTTCGTTGTATTGCCATGTCATCTACAGATGGATTACAAAGGGGAATGCCGGCGATTGATTTAAAAGCACCAATCTCCGTGCCCGTTGGAGAGCAAGTTTTAGGGCGTATTCTCAATGTATTAGGCAATCCGATTGACGGAGGAGAACCCTTGAATCGGGAACAGGTTTTACCTATTCACCGTCCGGCACCTTCGGTTGATGAAGTGGAACCAGCAACTACTATTTTAGAAACAGGTATTAAAGTAGTTGATTTGTTAGCACCGTATGCTCGTGGTGGAAAGATCGGGTTGTTTGGCGGTGCCGGTGTTGGTAAGACAGTCTTAATTATGGAATTAATTCGCAATATTGCTTCAGAACACGGTGGTTATTCAGTATTTACTGGTGTTGGTGAACGGACTAGAGAAGGAAATCAGCTTTATGAAGAAATGAAAGAGTCTGGTGTTCTCGATAAAACAGCTATGGTTTTTGGTCAGATGAATGAACCGCCCGGTGCTCGTTTGCGGGTAGGCTTAACTGGCTTGACTATCGCTGAGGATTTTCGTGATCGTGCTGGTCAAGACGTGTTATTATTTATTGATAATATTTTTCGATTTACTCAAGCCGGCTCTGAAGTATCAGCATTATTAGGTAGAATGCCGTCAGCGGTTGGTTATCAACCAACATTGGCTACGGAAATGGGTCAATTGCAAGAACGGATTACCACTACTAAGCATGGTTCGATTACTTCGATTCAAGCAATTTATGTACCAGCAGATGATTATACGGATCCAGCACCAGCAACTACATTTGCTCACTTAGATGCTACAACCAACTTAGAACGTTCAATTGCTGAAAAAGGAATTTATCCTGCGGTAGATCCTTTAGCTTCTACATCACGGATTCTAGCGCCAGAGATTGTTGGTCAAGAACATTACCAAGTAGCCCGTGGCGTACAAGAAGTTCTTCAGAGGTATAGAGAATTGCAAGATATCATTGCTATTTTAGGAATGGATGAGTTATCGGAAGAGGATAAGGTGACAGTAGCTCGGGCTCGTAGACTTGAAAGATTCTTGTCGCAACCATTCTTCGTAGCAGAAACCTTTACTGGGATGCCTGGTAAATATGTACCGCTAAAAGATACAATTCGTAGCTTCAAAGAAATTTTATCAGGTAAGTATGATCATTTGCCAGAAGCTGCTTTCTATATGGTTGGAAGCATTGAGGACGTAATTGAAAAGGCTAAATCCCTAGAGCAAGGAAGTGCGTAAGATGGCAGAATTACAGTTGGAGATCTTAACAGCTGAGCGCCATGTGCTTTCTACAAAAGTAGAATATGTTAATTTATCTACGGTTAATGGAACAATCGGTATTTTAGCTAATCACATCCCACTATTAACAGCTTTAAATATTGGAGTTTTAGAGTATGGAGAATTAAATGGTAAGAAGCGACGAGCTGCCATTGGTGGCGGTTTTGCTGAGATGAATAATAACAAATTGACTGTTTTTGCTTCTAGTGCCGAGCTGGCTGAAGAAATTGATGTTTTGCGGGCGAGAGAGGCTAAACGCCGAGCGGAACAGCAGTTGCGTGAGCATAAGGCTGAATGGGAATATACTCGAGCTCGTGTTGCTTTAGAGAAGGCCTTAGCTCGTTTAAAAGCCGCTGAAAAATAGAAGACGGGTTCGTTTCTATTTTGCATATCTTGGTAAAAAATGTGCATACTACCACTAGGTGGTGATAGTATGCATAATTTTTTTATCAAATTAAAAAGCAAAATCACAGATTTTGGCAAAGCTTTAAGAAATGCATTTCGCTTTCAAAAAGGTAATTTTTGGGATCAAGTTTTACGTGTAGGTGTAGTCTTAATTTGTTTGGTATTTGTCCTTGCTTGGGTTGGAAGCGGATTTCTGTTTTCCAGAGGAAAAGATACTGCAGGAAATCAGGTATTAACTGCAGAACAACTCTCTGATTTGGTTCGGCAAGAATTAGATAGGTTGTTAAGTGATGAATATTATTGGGTAATGGAGAGTTCTATAACACCTGTATATCCAGAGGAGCCTCCCGTGCCAGCTCCAGCTGAACCTCGTCCCGAGCCTTTGGAAATAGTTGAAGAAGTAGAAGAAGAAGTAGAGGAAGTTCTAGCAATTTCTTTTGATCGAATTCTCTGGCCAGTTAACGGAGAGATCAGCACAGAATTTGGTTGGTATCGCCATCCTGTTTATCTAGATTGGCGTTATAACGGTGGTGTAAATTTAGCACTTAATGGTGAAACGGAAGTTCGGGCGGTACTGAATGGTCGAGTTGAATCCATAAAACCTAGTGAACATGGTTTTGAAGTTATTGTTCAACATGGCAGTGATTGGAAAACAGTTTATCGAGATATTAATCTTTTAACAGTTTCCGTTGGTGAAACTGTTAAAGAAAATCAAGTACTTGCAGCTTCAAGTCCGACTAAAGAGATTTTCTTTGGTTTACTTTATCAAGGGGAACCAGTCGATCCAATGCAATATATGTCATTGTATTAACTAGCTTGCATACAGAAACTCTGCATATTCGCTGTATCCTAGCATATAAATGTAACAAAAACGCTAGGGGGAGCGAAATGAGAGACTATATCCGCAAGCGGGTAGTGGATGTAAGTTTATATATAGTTAAGACTAATGCAACAGTAAGGCAAGCTGCATCTGTTTTTGGCGTCAGCAAAAGTACAATTCATAAAGATGTGACGGAAAGATTGCCCAGAATAAATGAAGAATTAGCAAGAAAAGTAAAACTGGTTTTAGAAATGAACAAGGCTGAACGCCATATCCGTGGTGGTGAAGCAACGAAGAAAAAATATATAAAATCCCGAAACGTATCGTAAGTGTTTACAATTAAAGGAATTGCCCCTAAAACGTCGAATATCTTTAAATATATGTAAAGACATAGCAGCGAAAGGGGCAACAGCCAAATGTTTGGAATGGATATCGGGATTGACCTAGGTACAGCCAATATTTTAGTTTTTGCAAAGGGTAAGGGTGTAGTAATTCAAGAGCCTTCGGTTGTGGCAATGGATGTTAAAACTAATAAAATATATGCAATTGGTGAAGAAGCACGTCGAATGATCGGACGCACCCCCGGTAATATTCGGGCAATTAAACCACTCAGTGAGGGTGTTATTGCTGATTATCAAGTTACTGAAAGTATTATTAAATATTTTGTGGCAAGGGCTGTAGGTCGACGCCGATTATTTAAACCAAGAGTAGTAATCTGCGTACCTTCGGGAGTTACCGGAGTAGAGCGAAGAGCAGTGATGGAAGCAGCTAGTCAAATTGCTGCTAAAGATGTGATTCTTATATCTGAACCAATGGCGGCGGCTATTGGTTGCGGAATTGATATCGCTGCGCCAAGTGGAAACATGATTATTGATATTGGTGGCGGAACCACAGATATTGCTGTTATTTCCCTTGGAGGGGAAGTAGTTTCCCAGTCATTAAGAGTAGGCGGTTCCCATTTTGAAGAAGCAATTATTCGTTATGTTAAGAAAAACTTTAATGTAGCTATTGGTGAACGAACTGCAGAACAAATTAAGGTTGAGATTGGTACAGCGTACCCAACAGATGTGAAGACTCTTAATGTTCGCGGCCGTGATTTAGTAACTGGTTTGCCCTGTAATATTGAATTAACATCTCACGATATTTTTAAATCTTTAGAAGAACCAATTCGTAGCATTATCGAGGGTATTAGGTCTGTTTTAGAAATAACTCCTCCGGAATTAGCTGCTGATATTATGGATAAAGGATTAGTTTTGACCGGCGGAGGAGCCTTGTTAGATGGAATGCCTAGATTAATTCGTGAACAAACAGGAGTACCTGTGTTTATTGCAGAGGATCCATTAACATGTGTAGCAAGAGGCACAGGTAAGGTTCTTGGCATGTTAGATATTTTCCAGGAAGGTATCGCCATTAAACCAATGAAACTTTAAGGCCTAAGGGCCTTTTTTTTATTAGAAATTCATTAAAGTTTTTCTGATCTTAACCGATAACATAGGTAAAGACTAATTTTAGGGGGTGTATTTTTGGTACGCGGACTATATACAGCAGCTTCAGGTATGTTGGTGCAAAGCATGAATAATGATGTGCTATCGAATAATTTAGCTAATGTGGACACTGCAGGTTTCCATCGTCAAACCAATCAAGTGAAAGCTTTTCCTGATATGTTAATTGCCCGTCAATTTAAAAATGAGCATCAAGTTATTGGACGGATGGGAACAGGTGCAGTTGTAATTGATAGTAAGATTTCTTTTACACCGGGAAGAATTCAAAATACCGGAAATGCTCTTGATTTGGCAATTGTTGGTACTGGTTTTTTTGCGATTAACACTTCTTCTGGTACTTGCTTTACCAGGGATGGAAGATTTACATTAGATGCTAATGGCTATTTGGTGAATTTAGAAGGTAACCAGGTTCTTGGAGAAAATGGTCCTATTTATATTGGTGACGGGACTGTTGAAATTAGTTCAGAAGGAATCGTCACCGTTAATGGCGAAATTGTAGATCGTTTACTTTTAGTTGAATTTCCAAACCAAGAAAATCTTCAAAAACAAGGTTCAAATTTATACATAGCAACTGAAGAAGCTGGATTGCCGGCAGCTTTTCAAGGAACAGTTATACAAGGTAGTTTGGAAATGGCAAATGTTAATGTAGTGAAGGAAATGGTTAACTTAATTGAAGTACAGCGAACTTATGAAGCAAATGCAAAAGTTGTTCAAGCCTATGATGAAATCTTAGGTAAAGCTGTTAATGAAATTGCTGGAAAATAAAATTATAACGGGATGAATGGGCTGGACTGCGTCGCAGGAGCCTTGTAACTGTTGAGCGATTGAGACAGTTACCTTCCCAGGATAAAATGGAGGAATGTACTATGATGCGTGCATTATGGACTGCTGCGTCCGGTATGATTGGTCAACAATTTAAAATTGATACTACAGCAAACAACCTTGCCAACGTAAACACAACAGGATTTAAGAAAAGCAGAGTGGATTTCCAAGACCTTTTATATCAAACAGACAAACATGCAGGCACTCCAGTGACTGCAGGTTCACAGGTTCCTACGGGCATTCAAGTAGGTCATGGTGTTCGTACAGTGGCAACACAAAAACTATTTACTCAAGGCACTTATCAGCAAACTGACAATGATTATGACTTGGTAATTGAGGGTGATGGATTTTTCCAAGTTCTCTTACCTGATGGTGGTATTCGTTATACTCGTGATGGTGCATTTAAACTAGACAGCGATGGGCGAATTGTAACATCGGATGGTTTTCCTTTAGAGCCAGAAATTAGAATTGATCGTGATGCGCGTGAAGTAAGCATTGGTTCTGATGGAACTGTTTCTGTAATGCGTCCTGGCGATGATCGACCACAGGAAATTGGTCGAATTGAATTAGCTAGGTTTATTAATCCTGCAGGATTAAAGAGTGCAGGCAGTAACCTTTTTGAAGCAACAGCTGCCAGTGGCGAGCCAATTATTGGTATCCCTGGATTAGATGGTTTTGGGGATTTAGCACAAGGCTTTTTAGAAATGTCTAATGTACAAGTTGTGGAAGAAATGGTTAGCATGATTGTTGCTCAAAGAGCCTATGAAACTAACTCAAAAGCTATCCAAGCAGCCGATGAAATGTTACAAACTGCTAATAACCTGCGAAGGTAGGAATTATTAAATGCTAAGAACTGTTTTAGCGTCTAGTCTTATATGCGGATTAATTATCCTACTTGTTAGTGGATTTGCCATGGCTGCAGATAAACCAGTTATCGAAATCCTTGAAGAGGTTGAAGTAACAGCAAAAGCTGTCACTTTAGGGGACATTGCTTTATTGTCTGGTTTTGGCGAATTAGAGGACACTTTAAAGAATGTTCACATAGGTCCGACAGCCTTACCTGGTTCATCGGTTCGCTATTCTGTGGGTCAAATTCAGGTGCGTCTACGGCAAGCGGGATTTGATCCTTTAGCCTTTGAGCTGGTGGGGGCACCTCAAGTAGTGGTAATTACACCCAAACCGCTACCTTCTGCAACAGATAATAGTAGTAATTTATTTAGCACTGTTAAAGACAATCAAGCCAAAACTGATCCTGGCACAACGGGAAGTAGCATCTATAACACACCATCATATCAAGTTGTTGTTCCAGTTATCGATATTAGTCGACATGAGATTATTACAGAAGAGATGCTTAGAGTTGAGACCCGTGTAGGCAATGTTAATCCCCGGGATTTAGCAACCGTAGATGATTTAGTAGGGAAACGTGCTACTCGATTACTAGTTGCTGGAACAGTGTTATATCTTAATGCCGCTGAAATACCTCCGCTGATCGAACGTAATGATCGGGTTACAATCATTGCTGAAGGTAATGGAATACTAATTAGTACATTAGGTGTTGCTCAACAAGGCGGGGGTCTTGGTGATATAATCCCCGTTAGGAATAGTAGTTCGGGCGAAATTATTTATGCAGAGATTGTTAGCTCTACAGTTGTTAAAGTGAATTTGGGAGGCGTAACTAAATGATTAATAGTAAGAATATCAAGTTTTTAGGGTATACATTAGTTTGCCTCATTGTACTATCTATAAGCTGGCCCGGTATGGCAACCTCTTTGTTCAATGCCGGCTCAGCTTCGTTATATTCAGATGTGAAAGCACGTCAGATTGGTGATTTAGTTACTGTAATCATTCAAGAACAGGCTACTGCGAGTCAAACTGCTAATACTAGTTCAGGGAAAGGAACTTCTGTTGGCATTGGACCATACCGTGGTTCATTAGCTGACTTGATTCCTTTTTTAAAAACTACTAATGAAGCTTTATTTACAGCGGGCACTTCAGATGATTTTAATGCCAGTGGTTCGACAAGTAGGGGCGGCAGTATTTCTGCCAAACTAACTACACAAGTGGTCGAAATATATAATAATGGCACTTTGAAAATCGAAGGAACACAAAAAATAACTATTAATGGTGAAGAGCAAGAAATTGTAGTTAGTGGAATTGTTCGTACCCGCGATATAAGCCCTGACAATACAGTGCTTTCCTCATTAGTAGCTAATGCAGAGATTGAATATGTTGGAATTGGAGTAGTTGGAGATAAGCAAAAGCCAGGCTTGTTAACACGTTTATTGAATTGGCTGTTCTAAGGAGGATGGAAATGCGAGGGATTCTTCGAAGCGGATGGCTGGCGTTAGTCATAGTTTGTTGTTTAACTTTTGCAGTTAACGCTAGTGAAAATAGTCCTTTTGTCCGGGTCAAGGATATTGCAAGGGTACAAGGGGTTAGAGATAATCAGTTGTACGGTTTAGGATTAGTTGTCGGATTGAATGGTACAGGGGATAGTAATTCTGTTATTGCAAACTCGCAAATGACTGCTAATATGATGGAATTATTTGGGATAACTGTATCAGCAGAAGATTTGCGCTTGCGTAATGTGGCAGTAGTTATGGTTACTGCTGATATAAATACTTCAGTGAGAGTGGGAGACCGAATTAATGTTTCAGTATCATCTATCGGTGATGCTCGTAGCTTGCAAGGTGGATTCCTATTGCAGACTCCATTGCAGGCAGCTGATGGGCAAATTTATGCTGCTGCGCAAGGTGCTGTTTCCATCGGTGGTTTCGTAGTTAGGGGCGGTTCTAGTTCCGTACAACAAAATCATCCTACTGTTGGAATGGTACCTAATGGCGCAATTGTTGAACAGGAGATTCCTCAGCTGATTAGCGATGGCAATGAGCTTGCCTTCGTTTTGGCCGAACCAGATTTTAGTACTGCTAATCGTTTGGCTGAAACAATTAATCAGGTTTATGATGCTCGAATTGCAATTGCTCAGGATCAGGCTACTGTGAAAATAGCAATTCCTGAAGAATATCAAGATAATCAAATAGCTTTTATTGCTTCGATTGAAGAATTACCAATTCGCCCAGATAGTAAGGCTAGAGTAATTATCAATGAGCGAACAGGTACGATAGTAATGGGAAGTGGAGTTAGAATTTCACCAGTTGCTGTAGCTCATGGTAACTTACATGTGCAAGTAGGCGCTTCATTAGAAGTGTCTCAGCCGCCAGCATTATCTGCTGGACAAACTGTTCTAGGCTATAATTATTCAGTTGCTGCTGTAGAAGACAAAGAGCAACTAGTTTTAGTTGACGGTACTACTAGTATTGAAGAGTTAATAGCAGCATTAAATGCCATTGGTGCTTCACCAAGGGATATTATCGCGATCTTACAAGCGATTAAAGCTGCAGGCGCGCTTTATGGTGAATTGGTAATTATGTAGGCTTGCAAAGGCTAAGCTATGAAAGGAGTTAGAACGGTGAAGGTAGCTTGGGATCCAGGAATGAGAACTGCTGAAAAAGCCAATAATTTATCAGCTTCCCAAAAATCCTTGAAAGCAGTATCGGAAGAATTCGAGGCACTTTTTCTTCAGCAGTTATTACAGCAAATGCGTAAAACAGTACCAGAATCAGATTTATTTGGTGATCGGAAGGCAGAAAAGTTGTTTGAATCATTATTAGATGAAGAAATGTCCTTAGAAATGTCCAGAGCTGGTGGTATAGGATTAAGCAAGATTATATACGAACAATTGGTTAACTTTGTAGCTGATGATGATTAGAATGCCGCTCCTCGTGAGCGGTTTTTCCTTGTTGGGCAGGATATTATTACTTTATACAGAACTAGATCAAGTCGAGGAGGAAAAAACGGCATGAGAATGACAACATTACTTTTAATTTTCATATTATTTCTCGTGTTTTCCAATTTTGTATCCGCTGAACCGCTTACTCTTCAAGTAAATGCTGATAGAATTGGATTAACTGTCGTTGTGCCTCCTAAGACTGATTATCGGGTTTGGTATAGTTTAAACCCGATGAAAGTAATCATTGATTTAGAACATTTTTATCCAGAATTAGTTGGTCGCCATGACTTTGATGATGTTGCTTTAAGAACAATGCGGATTGATCAGGGGCCGGGGGATATTGGAACTAGAATGGTGTTAGAGTTTAATTATGTTTTACCAACCCCCAAATGGAGATATGAAAACGATTTATTGACTATTCAAATTGATACAGTTTTTGTACAAAGTACGGTGCGGACAATTACTCCTGGAGTGCGTTATGGTCATGAAAGGCGGGGTATTGCTGCTGGACCGTTAATTGTGAATTTCTTAGAAGTAGATTTAACACATCCAAATCTTGAAATTAGATCAGTATTAGCCCAAGACCAGGTTTATGGCCGTGAACATGTTAGTGATATGGCAAAACGCAGCAATGCAATTGCTGCAGTGAATGGTTTATTCTTTGCCCCTGATGGGCGTCCCCTAGGATTAATGGTTATTGACGGGCGATTAATTACAGAACCGTTTGCTAATAGAACAGCTATTGGTTTTAAGCCAGGAAATGCAGTCATTGGGGCGGTCGGATTTTCTGGCAGCATTACGAATATAACTAAGGATAAGAGCATTAAAATATCAGGGATTAATCGTCCACGTTTAACTGATGAAGTGATCATTTATACTTCTGACCATGGTTCTACAACAAAGACTAATAGTTTTGGTGTTGATTTAATAGTAATTGATCAGAAAGTAGTCGAGATTTGTGAAGGAAATGCGGTAATTCCTGAAAATGGCATTGTTATTTCTGGTCATGGCGTAGCACGTGATTTTTTCCTGGAACATTTTGCAGTGGGAGATCTGGTGGAGTGGTCAATGACTTTAGAACCAGATTGGTTAGCTGAAGGATATGTGAATTTAATCGGTGGCGGACCTCGGTTGGTGGAAAATGGACAGATAAAAATCACAGGGGAAATTGAACGCTTTCAACCAGATGTATTATATAGCCGTGCACCTAGGACAGCACTAGGAATTACAAAAGATAAAAAACTTTTGCTGGTTACAGTGAATGGACGTCAACCAGGGATTAGTGTGGGCGTAACCTTAACTGAGTTAGCTGAAATTATGATTGACTTAGGTGCAGTTGATGCTATGAATTTAGATGGCGGCGGTTCCACTACGATGGTAATTCGCAATCAAGTGCTAAATTTGCCGTCTGATGGAATTGAGCGTCCAGTTAGTAATGGGATAATGATAATTAATCCCGAAAGTAGGAAGTGAGGGGTTGTATTCGATGTCAATGAAAAAACTGTTGATTTCGGGATTATTAATTTGGTTAATTCTTAGTAGTGTAGTTAGTGCTACGGAAGTATTTCCTCTTGATCAAGTTGTACCTGGCATGAAAGGCTATGGTAAAACAGTAGTTCAAGGCGCCAAAGTAGAAGAATTTGATTTTGAAGTTTTGGATATTATTCCACAAACTCCTCCTATTCCAAGTTTAATAATGATAGAAGTTAGCGGAGACCTAATTGAGCGAAGTGACGGTATTGCCTCTGGTATGAGTGGCAGTCCAGTCTATTTAGATGGAAAGTTGCTTGGCGCTATCGGTTATGGTTATTCTTATACCAATCATCGGATCGGTTTGGTTACTCCAGCAGAAAGTATGATGGAGTTAATAAATGAAGTGTCGGATATGGATGAGCTGCCTTTACCAAAAGACTTTGAGCCACTAGCAACCCCAATGTTATTAGGTGGATTTCAAAATCGAGCAGCAAAAATCTTAGAAAAGCAATTTGCGCCGCATAATCTACAAGTTATTCCAGGATTGACAGGTAATAGTGGTTCCTTTGAAAATATCATGTTAGAGCCAGGTTCTGCGTTTGGCGTACAACTGCTGCGTGGAGACTTTCAAGTTGTAGCATTTGGTACTATAACGGCTATCACAGAAACTGGGTCTTTTGTAGGCTTTGGCCATCCTTTCCTGCATAAAGGAAAAGTAAACTACTTTGTAGCTCCAGCATTTGTTCATTACACCATGCCGCATTTGGAAATTCCATACAAAATAGCTTCAGTCGGACCAAGTGTTGGTACTTTGTTACTAGATCGTTCTTCTGGGGTGGCAGGCCTTTTAGGAAAACAAACTCCTTATATTCCCATCAATATTCAGGTTCATGATTTAACTGAGAATAGATTGCGGGAGTTTAAGGTGGAAGCTGTTACTGATGACAGTTTATTATCAGCTTTAGCTATTAGTAGCGTTTATCAAGGGATTGATTCTACTTTAGATAGGATTGGAAAAGGCACTGCCTATGTACGCTTAGAGTTTCATTCAAATGATCTTTTAAAACCAATAATTCGGGAAAATATGTTTTATAGCGATTCTGATATTGCTGTCTGGGCCTTATCTGATTTAAATGAAGGGCTGGAATTGTTAATCGCTAATGATTTGCAAGATGTAACTTTGAGTGGAATTAATACAAAGATTACCATCGAAGAAGGTAGAAAAACTGCTTCCATTGAAAAAGCCATTCCAAGAAGTTTCCAAGTTCGTGCTGGTGAAAGTGTGGATATTGAGGTATTAATTCGTCCTTATCGACAACCAGTTGAATATCGGGTGTTAAGAATTACCATTCCGGAGGAAACTTTACCTGGTTATATGACTGTGACAGTTCGCGGCGGAGGAATGGGCTATTATGCTAGTAAGCCGACAGTTCATACAACTTGGCAATCGTTTGAAGCAGAGGATGATGAAATGCCTTGGCAATCCCTGAGTGGAGCAGAAAGCTTAGATAAGCTGTTAGAAGATTACATGTTACGAGAACAAAACAATGAAATTGTAGCTGAATTTTATCCTTATATCGACAGCTATTCGAGTAATGACATTGTTGAAGAAGTTGTGGAAACTTTAGCACAAAATGGAAACTCTATTCCAATTAGTGAACTTGTTTTGTTAGAGCCTGAGTACGGAGGTTATCACTGGGAGGACTTAGGATCGGAGGGTGTTAGAGTTCGCTTAACAACTCAATTTGTAATTGAAGGGTCAGCTAGCTTTGATATTGAGGTAATTAAATAATTTGTTCATCTCCCTAGTAACTAGCTTGCTGGGGAGAGAACAAATGGATAATTATACCAGTAATTCCAAATAATACACATCAACCAAGGCAGGAAAACTATCTGGGAAGTAGAAAATAAAGAGAGTGCTAATCAAATTTTGCTTTAACTAGTCAGGGGGCAATTAAATGGACTCATATAGGAATATTTTTACAAAAGTTTTTATAATAATGTTTTGTGCACTTATAGTTTTTAGTGGTACTTCAATACCAACAAATGCCCAAGGTGTACCGTTTATTAAAGCAGTAGTAGTTCGAGGCAATGAGAATATTGATACAGCTTTAATTGAAAAAGCGATTACTAAAACTGTCGTTGACAGTCGTTACTCAGAAGAAAACATTAAAGATGACTTAGATGCAATTTATGCTCTTGGTTACTTTGCAATGGCTACCGCTCACCCAAGTTGGATTGATGGTGGAGTGATGGTAGCTTTCGAGGTGACAGAAAACCCAGTAGTCACTGAAGTAGTTTTTCAGGGTTCCAAAAAAATAACTTTAGATGATTATTTAGCAGTAATGGAAACCAAATCAGGAGAAGTTTTAAATATTCATGATCTATTTGAAGATATTGATAATCTGCCAAATTGGGTTTTAGATAATCATGGTGTGTCGCTTCGTCCTGTCAACTTGAATGTAAGCGAAGATGGAATCGTTGAAATTCAAGTAGCCGAAGCAATTATTCAAGATATTCTGATTGATGGTAATGAAAAAACTAAAGACCATGTGATTTTAAGAGAACTAACTTTCCAGCCAGGAGATGTAGTTGACTTAAATGAGATTAATCGCAGTTTAAGAAATGTGTTAATGCTTGGTTATTTTGATGAAGTAAGCTTTAGTGCAAGTGAAGGCGATACTATTGATGACACCATTCTAACTTTACATGTAACTGAGCGTAAAACAGGAAACGCTGATTTTGGAATTGGTTACAGCTCCCGAGACGGGGTTTTTGGCTATACTGATATTTCCGAGGAGAACTTCCTTGGCAATGGTCAGCGTGTAAACTTCTATTTTGAAATAGGTAAAGGACACCGAGCATTTAAAGTAGGATTTTACGAGCCATACATTGATAAAAGCGGCCTTTCATTTGGTGCCAATGCCCATTATACGAAAACAGAGCAAAAGCATAAGCTAGAAGAAGATGGTGACACAGAATCGGAAGAAATTACTGGTAATCTAATTACAACTGGTGGAGATATTACCATCGGTCGCCGTTTTGGTAATTACTCGCGCGCTAGTTTAACGATGCGCTTAAACAATAATAAATATGTGGATGGTTTGGAGCAGTATAAAGATGATTATCGCAGTCTAACCTTTACCTTAGGCGCCTTAACTAATACAACTGATCATCCATTCTATCCAACTGAAGGATTTATTAATACAGCTCGCTTCGAGTTAGGGACTAGATTATTTGGTGGAGAAGCGGTTTATTCAAAATTTGATTTAGAACACAGCCGTTATTATGGAATAAAAGACAGTAAGTTTGTATTTGCGTTTCGTGGACGAGTAGGTCGCTTATTAAGCGGAACATTACGTAATGAAGAGTTGTATCGTTTAGGTGGTTCTGAAACCCTTAGAGGTTATGACTACGGTGGGGAAGGTTTAGTCGGAGATAAATTGGCACTATTTAATGCCGAGTTTAGATTCCCCATCTTTGAAAGAGTTTATGGTGTATTCTTTGCAGATTTAGGTAAAGTTTGGGATTATGAAGATCCTATGAGCTTGTCGGAAATGGTTGAAAATGTGGGCTATGGAGCAGGTTTACGCGTAGACACACCACTTGGGTTATTTAGATTTGATTATGGTATTGGTCAAGACGATGACGATCAACGTCAAGGTAAATTTTATTTTGGAATTGGCCAAACATTTTAATTAGTTAAAAGCCAGGGTTAGTAAACCCTGGCTTTTATTGGATTTGCATAGAAGTCTGTCCCTTGTTATAATTACATTGTTGGTAATAATAATCATTATAACAGGGGGAATTATCTTGTTGAAAGAACGTAGATATTTAGCTAACTTTGTTGGTCTTGTAGTTTTAACTCTAGTTTTAGCTGGAGTTTTTGTATCTTCTGCTCAAGGTCAAGCGGAGCAAGAGATTGGAATAATCAATATGGAGGTTATCTTTACTGAATATTTAGCACCTCCTCTATTTGCGGCACGTGATCAAATGCAACAAGAATTTGAAGAAAAAGCAGAAGAATTATCTGATGAAGAAAAAAATCAGTTATTTATTGACTATCAAGCTAAATTGGAAACTATTGAGATCGAATACAGCAACAATATTATGAATGCTGTAGCTAAAGTAGCAAAAACAAAAGGTTTAAGCATGGTAATTGATTCAGCAGCAGTGTTACATGGCGGTTTAGATGTAACAACCGATATTTTAAATGAATTAGCGGAACAAAAATAGTAGAGTTTGACTATGAAGCAGACTTTAGTGCTAATCAGCTTAATTATGACTGTATTAGTCATCAGTGGGTGGCTAGGATATTCAGCAATTGCATCCTGGCCATCTATTGTCCATGCTGAACAAGCTACCATGGATTATACAGAATATCAAAAAGAACTTAGTAAGTTAATTAAAGAATACGATTCTAAAGTACAAGCAAAAATTACAGAGTTACAGCAGAAGGGTGAAGACGCTTTTGCTCAGAAGTTAGCTGAATCACAAGCTGCTTATGAAGAAGCCGTGCTTAGTTATCAAGAACAGTTAGCACAAGAAGCAGTAGTTACTGAAGAAAAACTGACTGAATGGTATGTAAATCCGATTATCAATTTAGAGTTACAATTGGCGATGGTTAGTTTATCTGAAGAAAAACGGCAAGAAATAATTGTTAAACTTGACCGCTTAAAGAATGAGTTTAATGAATTAAAAAGCGAATATGAACAAATGTTAGATGAAAAATTGCAAGTGTTTATGGCTAATGAAGAAGAGGTACAAAAAGCGGCCTTAAGCAGTTGGGCAGAGGATTATCAGGCAAAGTTAGCTAATGAGCTGGAAATACATGTGGCTAAACTAGAGCATCAGTTAAATAGTGAGGTTTTAAAACTTGAGTCAGCTTTGGGTAGAGCAACTACAGCTAGGGAATAATAATGGGAGGATGAAAGGCGGTGTCCCATTATGAAACAGATTCTCCAGTTGTTAGTTGCTCTTTTTTTAGGATTAATCATAGGAATTCTTTTAAGTGATAGTCAATCTGCTGTGGAGATCGGGCTAGTAAATATGGGGAAAATTGTTGATGAAAGTCCAAAGGCTCATGAATTAAATCAGCAATTGAGCGAAATGTACCAACTTCTTTTAGCTGAAATTCAAGAGCAACGGGAAAGATTAAGTGAAGAGGAATTAGCTGAGGTAGAAAAAGCAGCTTATGCCCAGTATTTGGAGTATCGTGAGCAATTAGAAAGCCAATTTCAGCAGGCCTTAGATCAGGCCATTGCTGATGCAGCAGAGGCTGATAACATACATATTGTGTTAGATAAAGAACTAGTGCGCTATGGCGGTAAAGACCTGACTAATAAGGTAATTAAGCGCTTAGAGTAATATTTTTGTGGTAACAAATACCGGAGAGGTGAAGAAGGTAATAGTCGCCTAAAAATAGAATATATATGCTCAATGAAGATAGTGAGAGGAGATTAGATGTATGAAAAAATACGGCACAAGTTTATACTTGGGAGTTATTCTCATTGGTTTTCTAGTAGTCTTTAATAGTCAAGTACAAGCGAATACTGTAGAGGGAATTACCGGTTTAATTAATACGCCAACTGCTTCAGTTATGCCTGATGGTCAGCTCAGTGCTAATTTTCATTCTTTTAGAGGTGAGCGGTTTGCGGCAATAGGTCTCGGAGTATTTCCAGGGGTAGAGGTAGGTTTATCTTCTCATTTGGCTTCACATACAGAATTAGTTGGTTCATTAAAAGTCAATTTAATTACGGAAGATGATTGGCCAGCAATTGCAGTAGGTTTACAATCTAGTCACGATGGCACTGACTACTACATAGTAGGTAGCAAACAACTGGGAACAGTCGGACTACGTGGTCACTTCGGTATTGGAACAGGCAAGTTTAGAGGTGGATTTGGAGGAATTAGCAGTGTATTAAATCCGGTGGCCATTTCAAATACTTCTAGCAATTTTGTGGTACCTTTGACTACTTTTATGATCGAATATGATGGCCATGGACTTAATTCAGGCCTTTCTTTCAAGTTTGGTCAGGACCTGGCTGCAAAAGTATATGTTACTGATTTACAAAATTTTGGTTTTAGTTTTAAGTATAGTGTTATGTTTTAATTATCAGTAGCTGTAGAAAGGGGTTGGAGTAAATTTGAAATCGCAGGCAATGAATAGCTCTTGGAAAGGCTCGATAATTCTCGATACCTATACCTTGCGCGAATTTCTCGGCCCCTTTATATTTTGTGTCCTTGGTTTTACAGTAATTCTGTTAAGCGGTTTGCTGTTTGAATTAGTAGATTATATTTTAGTCAAGAATGTGCCAGCTTCGACAGTTGGCAAGATGTTATTTTACAAGATTCCTGAGCTGATGGTCATGACGCTACCCATTGCTGCTTTATTTTCAACTTTATTAGCCTTGGGAAGACTGCATCAGGATAGTGAGTTAAAGGTTATGCGCAGTAGTGGAATTCCTTATCGGCGGATAATGATCCCAATTATTTTAGCGGGTTTTTTAATTAGCTGTTTAACTTATGTAACTAACGAACGGGTAGTTCCCTGGGCTAACCACGAGTTTGAAAAGATTTTCCGTGAGATTTTATTTAAAGATGGTTTGCCGCTGGTAGAAGAAAATGTTTTCTTTAACGGGGGAGACGATCGATTTTTTTATATTCATAAAGTGGACAAGGGAACAAACAAGTTAGAAAAGATAATGATTTATGAGTTACAGCGTCAAGGATTTCCTCGCTTAATAACAGCAAAAACAGGAACTTACGTAAAAAACAATTGGTTTTTGACCGATGGAATTGTACAGGAGTTAGACGAAGAGGGTTTTGTCAGTTATCAAACAAGATTTGAGTCAATGCAGATTATTACTCCTGATGACGCAGAACTCTATTTTGGTAATCAGCGTTCAACAGATGAGATGAACCGTAGGGAGCTGAAGGAACACATTGAAAGGTTCCGCCAAAGTGGTTTGCGGGTAGTTTCGTTTTTAGTTGATTATCACTTAAAGTTGGCTATGCCAATGGCTTCTTTTATTTTTGTATTGTTTGGTGCCCCATTAAGTATTTATAGTAAAGGCGGTCGGTCATTTGGTATAGCAGTTAGTTTGGTGGTGACAGTTATTTTTTATGTAGGTAATTCTGTCGGCCGTTCTTTAGGCGTCAATGAGGTATTACCTCCGTTAGCTGCAGCCTGGTTAACTAACGCGATGTTTGCGATTATTGGCTGTTTATTGCTAATGCGAATTGACCGCTTAAAATAATAGAAGGGTGGTTATGTTGAAAAAGGCGCTATTATTACTATGTAGTTTTTTGCTATTCATGGTTGGTTTAGTTGATTTAGCATCAGCCGCTTCCCCTGTGGAAATCAGTGCTAAAGATTCAGTTCGCTTTGATTTGACCACCCATCAGTTTTTTGCTGAAGGAGATGTAGTCATCGAATTTGATGATCTTACTCTTTATGGTGATCGTCTATTATGGGATTCAGATAAACAGATACTTTACCTTGATGGTAATGTAATAATGGAACAATCTGAGGAACGTTTCTACGGTGACAGTCTAGTTTATAATGTGGAAACGTCTCAAGGTACATTTGAACAAGTCTATTCCGAATTTAGTGGTGAAAATATCAATGGTCTAATTTTTGTGTTTGGCGATCAAATGCACATTGATGGTGATGATTTTCATATTGTACAGGGTAAGGTAAGTACTTGTGATTTATCCACACCTCACTATCATTTAGCTATTAAATCAATCCAGGTTTATCCAGGTGAGAAAATGATAATCCGTGGTGTTACCTACTATGAAGGTAAAATACCACTGTTTTATTGGCCATATTTAGCTATTCCCTTAGATAATCGGTTTGATGTAGACTACTTTAATTTGCCAGAAGTTGGCTATAGTGCTAAAGACGGCTATTACATCAAAAATCGTTATAATTATTTTATTACGCAAAATGCTAATGGGACTATTTTTTATGATTATTATACAAAGCATGGTTTTGGTTTAGGTCTCAACCATAATTACGGACATCGCTCACTTGGTAAGGGTAATTTTGCTTTCTATTCTATTCCAGCTACTCATCGACAATACTTTAGTACGCAGTTGAATCATGAATATGAGCAAGACAATTTAAAACTAACAACTAAAAATGCCTATTATCAAGAGTTAGTTGATAATATTTTGGAAGTAAAGCGGAAAACTCAAACGAGTCTCTATTATAGGCGGGAAGGTTTAACAGTAACTGGGAGTGTGAACTATGAGGATGAAATCGGCTCTAGTGAATCCCGAGACATGACTTTAGCGGGAAGTTGGAACCAAAAAATCACTCCTAATTTAGATTTAAATTTACGGGGCAGCGTTACTGCTAAAGATGATGAGAGAGTTATTAACCAATTAGCAGAAACTGCTTATCGTCTTAATAATCATACTTTTTCCTTATCCTTCCAACAACAATACAACCCGGATATCTTAGATCCAGAGGCCACTGCTTCTTGGCGAAGTGTAAATAAGTTGCCTGAATTTACCTGGCGCTGGCAAAATCCAACTTTCAATGGTCAACGATTTCCGGGACGATTTGAGTTAGGCGTTGGACGTTATCTAGAATATCCTTCTCTGGTTGTCAGTTGGCGAGTTGCACCAAAGTTGGAACTTTCTTCACGGACATGGCGGTCAGATTTTGGAACAACTTTAACTTATAGCGGTGGTTTAGCTGGTTATTTCTATGATTACGATCTGAGTCAACAAGTTGCTCATGGGCGGATCAGTTTAGTGCAAAGTTTAACTCCTAACTTAAGATTTTCTTCCACGTATAATCGGCAAGTTGTTTTTGGAGAGACGCTCTTTAGGTTTGATCAGCAGAATCCGCGTCACACTTTAACCGGTCAGTTGTCCTATACGAATCGACCGTTTACAGCTTCCATTCGGACAGGATATAATTTTGAGTTAGAGCGTTTTGATAGTTTGGTTCAGCAAGTCAGTTGGAATAATTATAACGCAGGGTTAAATCTTAGTGCCACAATGTATTACAATTTAAACACTAAGCAGTTTGGCAATTTGGTAACCATGTTCAATTATCGACCCCATGAGCGTTTCAATATTCGGCTTGGCAGTCGTTATCAGTTAAACAATCAGCGTTTTGAACGGGTTGATAGTCAATTATCTTTTGATTTAACTGAAAAAATTGCTGTAAAATACGATATGATTTACGATATGATTAAGCAAAAGTTTACTCGTGGAGAGTTAACCGTGACTATTGATTTGCACTGTCGTGAATTATCTTTAGCATATAATCAAGTCCGGGAAGAATTTCGGGTGAAATATTCTTTAAATGCATTTCCTAAATTACCGTTAGGTTTTAGTTCTACTGATGGCATCAGTTTATTTGAACTTACTGACTTGCAGGAATTACTCGGGATTGACAGTGATGATGACGATGAAGAAGATGACGATGATTATGATTAGAGGTGAGATAAGTGCGCCTTACTAAAAAAAGAGTTATTATCTTGTTGACGGCGATACTTGTCTTACTGTTAATTTGGTTTTGTAACTTTCGACCTAAAACAGAGAGTCAGTCGCCGAAACAAGAAGCTGGGGTTTCTTTTTCCAATGTACACCTGGTAGGAAATGAGTCAGGAGTCAAACAATGGGAACTAGTTAGTAAGTCATTGAAGCAAGATGGAGATAAATTTCATTTAGACGACTTAGAGTATCTGTTATTGCTGGAAAACTCTAAACCGAAATATTTTGTGGAGGCTCAGAAAGGGCTTTGGGACCGGAAAGCACAAGTTTTGACTTTAGACAATGATGTTGTGGTGGATGATCATAAAGGTTTTCGTCTACTGACTAATTCATTATTATGGTACACTGAGGAAGATGTTTTTTACTTTCACGGAGACACAATAGTAACTTTTGAAGAAGGTGGAGTGGCTAATGAGTAACTTAAACAGGCTCTTATTAGGATTAGTAGTCTGTCTGCTTTGTGTTACGGGAATCACTGAATCTGGACTTGCTAATGAGCAAAAAGAGAAGCAAGGACAATTGGAAATTGTTGGGGTGCCGGCTCAAGCCGTAGCTGGAACTTATTATACTAAAACTGATGTTTTTTATGCTGATGTTCAGGACATTGAAGGTGCTTTTGTTCGAATAACTTACGATGATCTAGTGATTATTGGCCGTGTGGTAGAATGGCGACGGAAAGATAATTATTTAAAGGTTACGGTTGATGCCAGTCTAGAACAGAAAGATATGAATATAATCGCTGATCAAATTGAATATTTTACCGAGGAAGAGCGTTTATTGGCAGAAGGTAACTTACAGGTTACTACTGAAGATGCAACGGTATACGCTGACCGAATGGTTCATCTAGAAAAAGAAGAAAAAACGGACTTCTTTGCTAATGTAGCTGTTCATATTACTGATGGAAAACTTTTTGGGGATCACTTTGTAATCTATTCAGCTGAAGATCGAATGGAATTTATTGGTAGTTTCCGCGGTGAATTTGACCGTTAGCCAGTTCCTGCCTGATATAGTTACTATTACTAGTTAAGCCCTCTCTCACTGTGTGATATAATGGAATCACCAGGTGAGGAGGGTTATTTGTTATGCTACAATTTTTTCGTGATGGTTTTTTAAAAGATTATATAGTACTGATGTTAGTTACCATTGTTGTTGGAGCAATTTTCTCCTCAGGGTTAGCCTGGGCGGTGGATTCCCATTTTGGTGATTCAATTAACCAGATGATTGGGGATCAGGGAGAATATGATCTTATATTGCACATCCGGGAAGAAGCGAAGGAAGTAGCTTTGCGGGAACTTGAAAGAATAGCTGAAGAACAATTTCCGGGGGCTAAAATAAATGAAACTTTAACTGTGGCTGGTCAATCCAATATCTTTTTTGGATTTCCGCCAGCTGCAAAGACAGAAGAGGTTTTTGTTAACTTGCCAGGCATTTTTAATGGGGTGCCAGGGCTAAATGGTTATACTGTAATTGTTGAGCCTAGCATTTTAATTCGCGGTGTTCATCCAAGTGTCCGTCAACAATTACAAGAACGATTCCAGGAAATAACTGGAGTGAAATTCTCTTTTAAAGATGGACTAAATATGTTAGTAGTTTTAGATTCGATGGATAATAGTAAAGCAGTATCTGAAGAAATTCAAGCTATTTTAGATGAATATCAAATTCTTGAACTTCGCTTTCCTATGGGTTTTCAGGTAGATACAGGTCAGGTAGCAAATGAAGTTATGGATTTGATTAAAGACCAAGTCAATCCCGATCAAATGTTGAATGTTTCTTCGGCTGAATATGGTGAAGAATTAGATGCTTTCTTGAAGACTTTAGTGGAGATGCGCAACTTTTTATTAAGTTATGCTTCTAAAGTAAGGATAAAGGCTAAACCGGGCTTCCATTTAGTTGAAGGAGAACAAATTGTAGTACAAGGTACTGGCGAAGTAGTACCTAGCCAAGATAGTGAATTTGAAGAAGGTTTAGTAGTT
>ERZ773359.424-NODE-424-length-60543-cov-25.394376_pt1 | contig 60543 bp, 51 predicted proteins | sample MGYA00374955_ERZ773359 | MGnify/ENA primary metagenome ERZ773359 (study PRJEB29098, sample SAMN04486028) | biogas fermenter metagenome | study: EMG produced TPA metagenomics assembly of the Biogas fermentation microbial communities from Germany - Plant 4 DNA1... | reverse complement strand
TCATACAGAGAGAAAAAGTTCAACTTTTTGTGTCCAAAGTATGGACGTAGGTCCAAAATCTAGCTAATTGGATTATTCATGGAGCCAACAACTTGCTAAAACATATTTATGATAGAATGCATATCCTTCTACTAAAAGAAACGCTGATACATGCAGATGAAACCACCATGCAAGTATTAGATGAGAAGGATAAAAAGCCTACAAGCAAATCATATATGTGGCTCTATGCAACAGGTGCCTTTGGTCCACAGAGATTCTTGTATGAATATCAACCTTCAAGATCAAGCAAACATCCAGAGAAGTTCCTAAAAGGGTTTAAAGGATTTCTTCAAACAGATGGATATGCTGGATACAATGGTGTTCCAGATGTTATTCAGGTTGGTTGCTTAGCTCACGGAAGACGTGGTTTTACAGATGCATTAAAAGCTCTTCCAAAAGATGCTACCACAACTAAAACCACAGCTGAAGAAGGATTAGAATTTTGCAATCAATTATTTAAGATTGAAAAAACACTAAAAAAATTAAAACCAGAAGAAAGATATGAAAAACGCCTAGAACAAAGTAAACCAGTTCTCGAGGCTTTCTTGTCGTGGCTACAAATAAGGGAAAAACAAGTCTTACCTAAAAGTGCCCTAGGAAAAGCAATTAAGTATTGTTTAAACCAATGGACAAAGTTAAGCGCATTTATGCTAGATGGCAGAATAGAAATAAGTAATAATAGGGCTGAAAGAGCCATAAAGCCTTTTGTAATAGGAAGAAAAAACTTTCTATTTTCAAAGTCCCCAAAAGGAGCAACAGCATCTGCCATAGTTTATAGCATAATAGAAACAGCAAAAGCCAATAAATTAAACGCATATTACTATCTAAATCATTTATTTGAAAAGCTACCAAATATAGATCTAGAAAATATTGATGAATTAGATAAGTTACTAGCTTGGTCAGATTCTGTTCCAGAAGAATGCAAGATTCCTCTTAAGAACTAGAATATCATATTAACTTTGGATTTGGAATGTGGGGTAGTTTTGACGCTTACGCTATAAATATAATTTGCTTTGCACAAATAAGCCTTCAAGCAAATGTATATTAAGTCTAGCACTGTTTTAAACATATCTTTATAGTGTCCTGTTATCTCTATGTGGTAGGATCGTTGTCGTAAGGCGAAAATACAATTCTAAAGTTTTTGTTTTTTGGTTGCCTACTTGGTTGCCTCAAAAAACAGCGCTGTGCAAAGCTCCTTTCTACAAGGCTTTCAGAGACATACTACGGGTTCAAGTCCCGTCGACTGCAGTAATAGATTTATAAAAATTAAATTTTGGTGTCGTAGCCAAAACTGTAGCCATGGAATATTTTCAGTAATCCATGGTTTTTTATTATAATTACATTGTATAAATATGTAAACAATATAGAAATACCGTGAGATATAAATGTTTTTATAAAAACACATATAATAGCACAAACATTTAAACAACATCAACCAATTATTGACAAAGGGTTGATGTTATTTTATTATGAAGTGTAAAGGTTGTACCTTATATGCCAGACCTTGACGAATAACTGAATAAATCAATTATTGGGAATGGACAATGCGACAGGGACGGTATTGTTATTCCCATTTATATATATAAGATAATTGTTAATATGTAAAATCACTGTTATACGTTAATTGCAAAATATTGATGTCCATGGATCGGGTAAAATTACCAAGGAATATTATTATAGTAAGAAAGGATAAATGTAAGCTTATGTTTAAAAATAATAATAGTGATATAAAATAATTAAAAGAAGTCTTAAAAAACTGGTACCTTATCAAATCGGGACATTTTTCCTTTCTCTTACAATAATAATCTTATCAGTAAGAATAATTAATCTTCTACAGTTATTAGTTGATAAGTTAACCTTAATAGGTTTTGAATTTAATATATTTTTTAAAATAATTGTTTCATGTGTAATATATACAATCTTAATGCTGGTTTTTCAAATTATATTTAAACGTACTCAAATAATCGGTCCCAATGAAGTAGTTATTCTATTAAATAAACTACATAATAAGATTAAAGATGCTTCACTTTAAAGATTAGTTAATATATAATGAAAAGATATATTTAAGGTAGAAAAGAAGCTGTCACTTAACAATTATTTAATCGTTAAGTGACAGCACCTTATTTTTTATTATAACTTACTGATAATCTACCACATCAACCCAAGACAGTAACAATTCACGTTCAACCGGGTTTTGCTTAACTGATTGTGAAGCTGCAACAATAGGAAGCCATTTCTGGACGTATTGTTTTGCGGTATCGCTCTTTAGGCAGAAGAGATTCAGATATTTTTCAGCAATTTCTACTTCACCGGCAAGATGATACAGAAGATAGGTTCTGGCCACGTCTGCGGAGGCATTTCCCTGGGTTACATGGGACCAGTCTAGTATATAGGGAGTTCCATCCTTGGAGATAATGATATTAGATGGATTAAAGTCCCCGTGGCAAACCTTATCATGGTTAGGCATAGATTCAAGCCGGGTATGTAGATCATACCTTGTGGTGGCATCTAGGGTAGTTTCGCTAATCTTTCTGTGCATCTTATCCTTTAGTTTGTTTAACAAAGGAGATTTTACGGCATGTACCTGCATTTGAAGGTCTACGAAATCTTCTAGATACTGATCAAACTTATCCGGATTTTCCCTCATTAGCTGGGCTAGGGTTTTGCCTTCTATATATTCTAGTACGATAGCCCATTTTCCTTCTATCATGGTTACAGCATGGATTTTTGGAATATTAAGTCCTGTTTCTTCTATACGGGCTTGGTTAAGTGCTTCATTTAGAATGTTAGCTTTGCTATAGTTTGCGTCAAAAACCTTTATGGCTTTATCCCCGTCTCTATAGACTGTCTTATCTTTTCTTTTGGCTATGACTATATCTAATTTCATGCTACACACCTCCTTATATAATTGTATTAGTTCCGTAGTAAGCATTCAAGTACATCTGCTTAATTTCACTCATTAGAGGATAACGAGGATTAGCTCCTGTACATTGATCATCAAAGGCCTGCTCAACCATGTCATCTAAAGAGTCTAAGAAGTCCTTCTCACTAATTCCATAATCTTTAATAGTCTTCTTTATGCCAACCTTTTCTTTAAGCTCATCTATGGCTTTAATAAGGCTATCCACTTTTTCTTTCTCGTTTTTACCCTTAAGTCCCAGATAATCTGCTATTTCGGCATAACGAGACAGGGTATGTGGATGGTCATATTGAGGGAATGTTCCCATCTTTGTAGGTGTATTAGAAGAATTAAATTTGATTACTTCATTAATTAGTAATGCGTTGGCGATTCCGTGAGGAAGATTGTGGGCTGCTCCTAATTTATGAGCCATGGAGTGGCATACCCCAAGGAAGGCGTTGGCAAAAGCCATACCTGCTATGGTAGCCGCATTAGCCATCTTCTCCCTGGCCTTAGGATCATTAGGTCCGTTATCATAAGCACGGGGCAGATAGTCAAATACCATCTTAATAGAACGCAGTGCTAAGCTGTCTGTATAATCAGTTGCCAGCATAGAAGCATAGGCTTCCAAGCTGTGGGTTAAGGCATCGATACCTGAGGCAGATGTTAGTCCTTTTGGTGCATTCATATGCAAATCGGCATCCACAATGGCCATATTAGGAAGTAGTTCGTAATCGGCAAGAGGATATTTTACACCGGTGGTTTCATCGGTAATTACGGCAAAAGGTGTAACTTCAGAGCCGGTACCTGCAGATGTAGGTATGGCAATAAAGTAGGCTTTTTCACCCATTTTAGGGAAGGTATAAATTCTCTTGCGAATATCAACAAATCTCATGGCCATATCCATAAAGTCGGCTTCCGGATGTTCATACATAACCCACATAATCTTAGCGGCATCCATAGGAGAGCCTCCACCTAGGGCGATTATGGTATCCGGCTCAAAGGAGCGCATTTGTGCGGCACCTTCTTTAGCACAGGCAAGGGTAGGATCCGGACTTACATTGTAGAAGGTAGTATGACGGATACCAAGTTCATCAAGTTTATCTGTAATGGGTTTGGTATATCCGTTTTGATATAGGAAAGTATCAGTTACAATGAAGACTTTCTTTTTATTAAGTACAGTTTTAAGTTCATCAAGAGCAACTGGTAAGCAGCCCTTTTTCATATAAATCTTTTCAGGAGCCCTAAACCAAAGCATATTCTCTCTCCTTTCGGCTACAGTTTTAATATTTAACAAATGTTTTACACCGACATTATCACTTACGCTGTTACCGCCCCAAGAACCGCAGCCTAGAGTAAGAGAAGGAGGAAGCTTAAAGTTATATAAATCTCCGATACCACCGAAGGAAGAAGGAGTATTTACAAGGATACGGCAGGTCTTCATTCGGGCAGCGAAGGCATCTAATTTATCCTTTGCTTCTAATTCATTCAAATATACGGAGGAAGTGTGTCCGTAGCCCCCGTCTTTTACTAATTGATGGGCCTTATCCATGGCTTCATTAAAGTCCTTAGCCCTATACATGGCCAGTACCGGTGACAGTTTTTCATGGGCAAATTCTTCAGAAAGATCTACAGATTCTACTTCACCGATTAATATTTTTGTGTTTTCCGGTACATTTATGCCGGCAAGGTCTGCAATCTTTTTAGCACTTTGGCCCACTATCTTAGCATTAAGGCCTCCGTTAATGATTATGGTTTTTCTAACCTTGTCTAATTCTTCATCATTTAGGAAGTAGCAGCCCCGGGCAAGGAACTCTTTCTTAACCTTATCATATACCTTATCAAGAACGATACAAGCTTGTTCGGAAGCACAAATCATACCATTATCAAAGGTTTTAGAGTGTATGATTGAGTTAACCGCAAGCAAAATATCGGCAGTTTCGTCAATTATAGCAGGAGTGTTACCTGCACCGACACCGATGGCGGGTTTTCCGCTGGAGTAAGCAGCCTTTACCATACCGGGACCGCCAGTTGCAAGAATAATATCAGCTTCTCTCATAATTAAATTAGACATTTCCAGGTTTGGAACATCAATCCATCCGATTATATCCTCAGGAGCTCCGGCTTTAACCGCCGCTTCTAAAATAACTTTTGCTGCAGCGATGGTGCATTGTTTTGCTCTTGGGTGAGGGCTGATTATAATTCCGTTTCTGGTCTTTAGAGCAAGAAGGGTTTTAAATATTGCAGTGGATGTAGGGTTGGTTGTGGGAATAACAGCTGCAATCACACCTATAGGTTCAGCAATCTTTTTAATACCAAAGGCCTTATCTTCTTCAAGTACCCCGCAGGTTTTGGTATCTTTATAAGCGTTGTAGATATATTCAGCAGCAAAGTGATTCTTGATTACCTTATCTTCAACGATTCCCATTCCTGTCTCTTCCACAGCCTGTTTTGCCAGGGAGATTCTTTCCTTATTGGCAGCTGTAGCAGCTGCTAAAAAGATCTTATCTACCTGTTCTTGTGTGTATGTTGCAAATACTTCTTGAGCTTTGCGTACACGGGATATAACTGTTTCTAGTTTTTCTACGTTATCAACAATTATGGTGTTCTTGTCTTTCATATAATAATCTCCTTTCTGAGTTTACATCATATTATAAGTTTGCTCTGATAATTGTTTTGAAAGCAAAGCCAGGGAGGCTGCTATATTAACATTTTGTATCAGTACATTACCTGGTACCTTAAGTGGGGTCGGTGTAAAGTTCATAATAGCCCGAATTCCACACTGTATCATATAATCACAAGCACTTTGTGCATTTTCTACCGGGACTGTAAGTATGCCCATGTGTATCTTTGTTTCGCTACATAAATCAGTTAGCTTTGAAAGATGATAAATAGGTTTTGGAATATTTGTATCACTTATTACACTATCATTTATATCAAATGCGGCAGCTATATTAATGCCATATTCCTCAAAACCCTTATAATTTAGTAAGACTTTTCCCAGTTTTCCTGCACCAACTAAAACCACATCTTCCATCTTGTTACAACCTAAATAAGTTTCCAGTTCATTAATTAAGTCTTTTACCTTGTATCCAACCTTAGGCTTTCCCTTATCACTGACTGCTGCTAGATCCTTTCTTACTTGTACATCACCCATCTGAAGTGCATTTGCTATGGCAGTGGCAGATATATAAGAAGAAGCATCCTCAGGCAGGGATTTAAGATAGCTTAAATAAGTTGGCAGTCTTTTTAATGTAACAGGGGATATACATTTTTGTTCTATTGTTATCCCTCCTTTATATATGAAATATAAAATCTTCCTGTTTGTTAGTATTTTAACAAGAGTAAGTAAAAAAGTGAAATATAAAAATGGTATATCGATATATATTTATCGATATACCATTATCGATACCCTACAAAACATATAAAACATGATGGGGTTTATTGTGCAAAACATACAATATATGAGTAAAAGATACCCATTTTCTCGAATTATAATTTACTTGCTTCTATGGCTTCTTTTACTTTTTTAAGAAAAAGTTTATCTAAATCAGTCAATTGGTAGCCTTTTTTACAGATAAACACATCCCTATATATCCGCTTGTCGGATTTGCACGGGATTTGTACCAGATTGTATTTGTCCAAGTACTCTTGGGGTAGAGGAGATACCCTCATAAAGGTATTAGGTACTTTTAGCAGTAAATCAAATTGGCTTCCTCTTTCATATATATTAATTCTTTTATTTATATTAGTTGAAAATTCCTCCTTTATTGCTTCCGTGGCCGAAAGGGCTGGGACATATGGGTCCCCATAAGCAATTTCTACTCCATCTTCTAAGTCTGAAGCTTCAAGAACCTTTTTATAAGAAAGAGGATTACCTTTAGACATTAAGATACAATAACTAAATTCATTAATTAGTTCATAGGAAAGTCCATTTTCATTGAATGTTGTTTCATAATAACGGTCAAACACTTCTTGATACCGTATAATTGCCAGTTGATAATTGGACTGCAGGATATTTTGTATGGCACGGATAGAATTGGTTTCTTTATAAAAAATATCAATAGGTTTTGTTTGATCTATAAGTTTTATAAACTCTGCAAAAGCAGCGGAAATATATGTAGCACGGGGGACTGAGATTGAGAATCTTTGTTTAGAGGATTTGCCCTGTTTATACATGGCTTCTATTTCATCGACTTGATCTAATATATTTCGTGCATGTACTAGAAATTCTTCACCTTGGGGTGTAACTATTATACCTTTTGAAGTACGACGAAAGAGATTTACCCCAAGTGAGTCTTCCAGTTCTTTAATGGCTCTGCTTAAATTAGGTTGGTTCATATATAAATTTTTAGCAGCCTGATTAATTGATTTGGTCTTTGCCACTTCTACAGCATATTTTAAGTGTAGTAAATTCATCTTGCACCTCCGGTACGGAATTTGTTTCAATAATATACCATAAAAAAGGACTTACTGCAATCAAACAAGGTTAATTTAAAAAATAGAGAAAAGTAATTAGATATATATAAAATTAGATTGACACATAATAGTTTTAATGTTATCATATTATAAAAATATTATATTAATATGAATGAAAGAAGGGTAAGTATGAATCAAGTAAAAGAAAAGTATATCTCTTATTTAGACAAAAAAATAGGGGAGTATAATCGTATATGTGAAATTTATAAAGCGGAGGATCGTAAAGATGAAGCCGACTTTGAAAAGATAAAAGCTAATATCTGCGATATTTTTAAGACTCTATTTATTAGGGATACCAAAGAGCTAGAAGGTAAGGAATTAAGTGTATCTAATAATAAAAACCTATATACTAATTTCCTACTTCGCTTTGATACGATTCCTGCTAATTGGAAACTGTCACTTGCGAAGGCTATAGCCTATGGGGATGTAAAAAAGCAGGTTATAGAGGAAACCAAGCTTGCAGTTGCTAAGGAACTAAAGGAGCAGTTTATCTCGATTTTAAATTAGGAGGCTATATATGAATGAAGCGGATGTAATTAAATTATTTAAATGTTTAGCAGATAAATCTAGGCTGCAGATTCTCAAATCATTAATTCATGAGGATATGTATGTGGAGTTATTGGCCCAAAGACTGGATCTAACTGCCTCAACCATTTCCTTTCACTTAAAAAAGCTTGAAAGTGTAGGTGCCGTTACATCAAGGAAGGATCAATACTATACCATTTACAGCATTAAGGAGGATGTGTTTAAATCCACCATTCTTGATCTTATTAAAGAGGAGTCCTCCGAGGCTGAAATTCAAAAGGAGAGAGAAGAAAATTACAGGAAAAAGGTTATTGAAAATTTCTTTGTATATGGTAAGTTAAAAAATATACCGGCACAGAGAAAGAAAAGATTGATTATATTAGAGGAAATAGCAAAGGCTTTTGACTTTGATAGGGAGTATACAGAAAGAGAAGTAAATATAATTATAGCTGATTTTCATGATGATTTTTGTACCCTAAGAAGGGAAATGGTGGGAGAAAATATTTTAACTCGAAATAATGGTATTTATAAGTTAGTAAAGAATGATAAATAATTTGGAGGGAAAGATGAGTTATACAATACACAAGGGAAGACCCACAGATACTTCTGAAAGAACACAAAAGGAGCTGCAGACATATGACTTGCTGGATGAACTAAAAATAGAGTATCTGAGAATTGACCATGAGCCTTTAGAAACCATGGAGGCATGTAAGAAGGTAGATGAAATATTTAAAACATCCATGTGTAAGAATCTATTTTTATGTAATGCCCAGAAGACAAAATTTTACCTCTTACTTATGCCTGGGGATAAAAAGTTTAAGACAAAGGATTTGTCAAAACAAATCGGAAGTGCCAGACTTTCCTTTGGCCCTTTTGAGGATATGGAAAGATTGCTTTGTCTTACTCCCGGTTCTGTAAGTGTTATGGGATTGATTTTTGATAGGGAGAATCAAGTTCAGTTAATTATAGATCAGGAGCTTCTTGAGGAACCATATTTGGTATGCCATCCCTGTATTAACACATCCAGTATCCGTCTAAGGACAGAAGATGTTATAGATAAGTTTCTTCCTAGGCTAGGGCATGAGGCGATTATTGTAAAATTATAAAGAAAACTCTGTAAAAAACCTGTCGGTAATAACACCTTTATGTCGAATGTTTCATAATATATTATAAATACATTTGAAAGAAGGTGTTTTTTTGTTTGATTGTAAAAATATTCATAAAACAGATGACAGTAAAAGCAAGGATTATGCTTCTGATCAAATTAGCCCATCAGTAGAAAAATTAGATTCTATGACAGTTCCAAAGTATGTTAATCAGCTTGAAAAACCTTTGATTTTTTATCCCCGTGTAGTTAAAGCCAGGTTTATGAAAAAAAAAGCTACCGTCCCCAAAGGGCTCATTACTATAGTATAGATATAAGAAAGACAAAACAGCAGATACTTCCCCCTGGATTTCCTGAGACACAAGTTTATGGCTACGGGGGCCTGGTTAAGGATCCAAAGACCGGTAGAGTAAAATACCATGTTAGCTCTCCGGGAAGTACATTTGAAGCAATATGTAATACACCTATTATAGTTAAATGGAAAAATCGAATTAAAGGACCGCATTTTTTGCCGGTAGATCCTACCTTGCATTGGGCTAATCCCAACAATATGCCAATGCATCCTCAAGAACCTTGGCCTGTTTTTCCTCCTGGATTTAAAGAAGCACAGTATCCGGTGCCCACTGTAACCCACCTACACGGTGGTCTGGTGCAATCAGATAGTGACGGTCACCCCGATGCTTGGTTTACACATAACAGAAAGCATGGACCTAGTTTTACATCTTCAACCTATATCTATCCAAACTCTCAGGAAGCTACAACTTTATGGTATCATGATCATGCCTTGGGTATAACAAGGCTTAATGTGTATGCAGGTCTTGCAGAATTTTATTTATTAAGGGATGGCAAGGCCGGTAAAAAGCAATTTTCAGAAAAAAGATTAGATCTGCCCAGTGGAGACTATGAGATTCCCCTTCTAATTCAGGATAAGATGTTTAATACAGACGGTTCCTTGTTATTTAATAACGAAGGTTTGACTCCTCAGGTAAATCCCTATTGGTCCCCGGGATTTTTTGGAGATATTATAGTAGTTAACGGCAAGGCATGGCCTAATCTTAATGTAGAAAGGCGCCAATACCGTTTTAGGATATTAAACGGATCTAATTCCAGGTTCTATAATCTAAGTCTGTCTAATGGTATGGAATTTATACAAATAGGCAGTGATGGGGGGCTTTTAAAACATCCTGTAAAGTTGACTTCTCTTTTATTAGCCCCTTCAGAAAGGGCCGATATGTCATTTATTAGATCATGAAGATAATGAAATGATGCGGCCCTTAATAATAAAAAATCTACTAGATAATTAAATAATTTAAAAATAAAATCCCCCTTAAATTTCACCTTTTTATTTTAATCATAGGAAATTTATGGTATAATACACATAAAAAGGTAAGTAAAAGGGGGGATTTTTGTGGCTACAAGGTTGTTGAAATCGTTTCTACCGCTTCTTATTATGACACTATTATTACTTTTTTCCGGTGGACTTAAAGAAAGTCCCGGCAATATGCTTTCAGATGAGGGTATAGAGGAGAACTTTCAAGATAATACAGTTGAAGATACATTAAATCCAGGTATTTCATTTGTGCAGCAGGATTATTTTTATGAGGATACTGTCTTTATTGAGATAGAAAGTGACAAGCCCTGTCAGATTTATTATACAAGGGATGGCTCTGATCCTGATAAAAGCAAGGAATTATACAGTGATAAAATTGAACTGACTGCAGGGACAGAAACTAAATTATATTGCATTAAAGCTAAGGGTTATTATGAAGACGGGACTGAGACTGATACCATCACACATAGTTATTTTGTAGGTAAGGAAGTACATAGTCGTTTTGACACCCTGGTATTTTCTATAATCAGTGATCCCTATAATCTCTATGACTATGAGTACGGTATATTAATAGAAGGAAAATTAAGAGACGATTATATCAAAGAAAACCCCCATGCCATTATCCAGCCTCCTGATCCAGCCAATTATAATATGCGTGGTAGGGAAAGCGAGAGGAAAATTTATCTTGAAGTTTTAGAACCGGACGGAACAGCAGTAATCAGCCAGAAGGCAGGGGTTCGTGTATACGGGGGCTGGTCCAGAGCCAATCTTCAAAAATCCCTTAAATTATATGCCAGAAAAGAATATGATCCGGTTAATAATAAATTCCGTTATGAATTTTTCCCCTATAAAAGAGGGGGCAGCGGGGACGGTACAATTATAGATTCTTTTAAGAGACTGGTACTTCGTAATTGCGGTAATGACAACGGTTTTGCTTTTATTCGGGATGAGTTGTTTCAAACCTTAGCAGGGCAGGCCGGTTATAAAGATTATCAGGCAGTACGTCCCGCAGCGGTTTTTATAAACGGGGAATACCGGGGACATCTATGGCTCCATGAAGTATACTGTGATGAATATTTTAAAGAAAATTACGGAGATTTTGAGGGAACCTTTGAAATTCTAGAAGGGGGAGAAAATTATAAAGAAGAAGATGAAGATGGAGCAAATAGCTATGCCATAACTGATTATGAGAATGCTTATTCATATGCATATGAAGATTTGACAGATGATGCAGTTTATAAGAAACTTTGTGAAGTAATAGATGTGGAGAATTATATTTCCTATTATGCCCTGCAGATTTTTATAGGTAATGAAGACTGGCCCCATAACAATTATAAGGTTTATCGTTATTATGCTGCAGAAGGGGAGGATTACAGACAGGCTCCTTTTGATGGAAAATGGAGATATTTACTTCACGATCTTGATTATAGTTTTTCCATATATGGAACAAGTGCTTGGGTAGATAATTTGCAAAAGTTTTTCAGTAAGTCGGGGCAAATGAAAAAAGAAAGTCCCCTTTTTAGCAAACTGATGATGAGGAAGGATTGTAGAGAGATCTTTGTAAAAAGAACCTTGGATTTAATTAATGGAGCATTTTCACCGGACAATTTAAATAAGGTACTGGATGAAATGAATGCTGCCCGTATGAATGAACAGCAGCGAATGTATGGTAAGAATCTAATAGCTGCCTGGGTGCGCCCTTCTAATCTGCCTCAACAGATACAAGTTATCAAATCCTATGGTTCTAATAGGGTAACTTATACCCTAGGAAAATATCGTGAGTATTTTGAACTTAGAGCCCCTTATACTCTTAAAGTTTATCCTGATAATCAAGGAGGAGTAAGAATTAATAATATTGAGACATATAGTGAATTTGAAGGTAAATATTATCCGGACTATGATACGGTTATTACCGCAATTCTTCCTGCAGGTAAAGAGCTAGATTATTGGATAGTTAATGGAGAGAAGGTATATGACTTAGAACTTGTTATTAATTCTTCTATGATTGTTGACGGAAATGTTGAGGTGGTATCTGTATTTAAAGAAAAGGCAGAAAACCCCAAGCTGATTATAAGTGAGATAAGCTCTGATGGAGATATGGATTATATTATACTTTACAATCCTTATGATGAGGATGTCTCAACCTTAGGATATTCTGTTACCGATAATAAAGACAAACCGGGTAAGTTAATACTTCCCTCTAGGATTATAGCAAATGGTGAAAGTCTAAAGATTATCGGAGAAAATAATATGGATACTTCCGGTGATAATGTAATACGAGCCGGATTTAATCTTAAGGATGGAGAAACCGTAGCTCTATATAAGAATGGGGAAATTATAGATGAAGTAACCATACCGGACTTAGAAGATGGCAGTGTTTATACAAGGGACATAAAGAATATGAGATTCTATGAGCTAAGAAAATAGATACAAAAATAAAGCTGTTCAAACTATTTTTGAACAGCTTTATCTTTTGAATATTATCTAAATTATTTTATAATGGTTTTTCCACCCATATAAGGCTGCAGGGCCACAGGAATGTTGACAGAGCCATCTGGATTTAAGTTGTTTTCAAGGAATGCTATAAGCATTCTAGGAGGTGCGACTACGGTATTATTTAATGTATGGGCAAAATACTTACCACCTTCACCGACTACACGAATCTTTAATCGTCTAGCCTGGGCATCCCCTAGATTAGAACAGCTTCCAACTTCAAAATATTTCTTCTGTCTGGGAGACCAAGCCTCAACGTCTACGGACTTAACTTTTAGATCGGCTAAATCACCGGAACAGCATTCTAAGGTTCTTACGGGAATATCTAAGGAACGGAATAAATCCACGGTATTCTGCCACAACTTATCAAACCACATCATGCTATCCTCTGGTTTGCATACTACAATCATTTCTTGTTTTTCAAATTGATGAATGCGGTATACTCCTCTTTCCTCTATACCGTGGGCACCTTTTTCCTTACGGAAACAAGGAGAATAGCTGGTAAGGGTTTGGGGAAGATTTTCTTCAGATATTATTGTATCGATAAATTTACCTATCATGGAATGTTCGCTGGTGCCAATCAGATATAAATCTTCTCCCTCTATCTTATACATCATGGATTCCATTTCTGCAAAGCTCATAACTCCGGTAACAACCTCACTGCGAATCATAAAGGGAGGAATACAGTAAGTAAAGCCCCGGTCAATCATAAAATCACGGGCATAAGAAATAACAGCAGAATGAAGTCTGGCTATATCTCCCATAAGATAATAAAAGCCGTTGCCCGCCACTCTTCTGGCACTGTCTAGGTCTATGCCATTTAGCTTTTCCATTATATCTATATGATAAGGTATCTCAAAATCCGGTACCACCGGTTCACCGTATTTTTGAACCTCTACATTTTCACTGTCATCCTTACCGATGGGAACACTGGGGTCTATAATATTTGGAATAGTCATCATAATTTGGGTAATTCTTTCATTAAGTTCCGCTTCTTTTTCCTCTAATGCCTTTAAGCGGTCAGATTGCTCGGTAACTTTCTTTCTAAGTTCCATGGCTTCTTCTTTTTTTCCCTGTGACATTAAGGAACCGATTTGTTTAGACATGGTATTACGCTCGTGGCGTAGGTTGTCCGCTTCCTGTTTTGCATTACGATTTTCAATATCAAGAGCAATAACTTCATCTACCAGTTCAAGCTTATGGTCTTGAAATTTTTTTCTGATGTTTTCTTTTACTATTTCAGGGTTTTCCCTTAAAAACTTTAAATCAATCATAATCTTCCTCCTTTTATTATTTATAGGTAATAAAAAACCTCCCACCCCACTAAAATATGGGACGGAAGGATCCGCGTTGCCACCCAAATTGCCGAAATAATATCGGCCACTCGATAGTACTATAAAGGGTACCAGCCTTTGACTCATCGCCAATAGCTCCAAAAGTGGAAAGATTTAGCCCAACACCGATTCACACCAACCATCGGCTCTCTGAAGATGTTCATAAATCGTAGCTTTTATCATCGCTAATTTTATATATTTATTTTTACCAATTATAAACCTTTTTATAATTATTTGCAAGTGTGATATAATTAGGGATAGCGTCAAGATACTTTAAGTTGAAAATATATAGAAGTATCCCTTTACGTTTCATCATTTATATATTTCCTAGGTGTGCATTAAACCAGATTACCTTCTTAGCTGTATATCCAGGGATTGAAGCCTGTATCCGGTCTATGTAGTACGAATCATCAAGTGCTCTTTTTCTATGTGCTGACATGATATATTCCTGTACCATTATACGTTCATCATCTGTTCCGGTTTTTGCTAGTTCAGCTAGTTCCCTCTGCTTTTTAATTAATTCTATGATTTTACCGCCATTCTCTTTATAGCATCTAAGCTTACACATCTGATTTGCACCATGGCGACTCCAGCCCATTGGTCTTGAACTCATCCTTGCTGAATACGTATGGCTTACATGGCCTTCTGCACTACACCCTAACACCTCTGGATTTCCTATACGTATAATCACTGCTTTCCAGTGGTTCAGGATATATTTCTCACTTTCTTCAATCTCTTTCAGCTTCTTTTCATTTTCTGTTACATTCTTAATCTTTTCAAATGCTTTTTTTAAATCTTTACGGTCTTTACTTTTGATAGCCTCGTATATCATTGCCTTTGCATCAACAGAACTATCTAGGAGATGTGCTGTCGCAACATTTATTCTGTTTGCTAGGTGATACTTATCCAACACAAAATGGCTCTTTGCTATCATGACGCATCCTGCCTTGATCCAGTCTGCTCCATCTCCATTTATATATATACGCTTCAGATAATCTGTATCATAATGATTGTCTATATATTTCCATACCTTCATCCATAGAGTCTCATTTCCTTTTCTTCCTTCATATACTCCTCCGAAGTAATGTTTTCCTATTAGTTTATATCTTTGGCTTTTGGCATTTTCCAGCTCTTTTCCCTCATACAAATAAATGATTTTTCCTATAATGGTACTTCCTTTTTCCCCACTATAGGCCTGCTCTGCGATATGGTCTTCATCAGCATCTATATATAGGACTTCTACCTTCTTTTTTATTTCTGGTACTTTCAGCTGTTCCTCAATGATTAGTTCATGAATCTTGTTTTTTACAGTTTGTTTACTAACACTGTCTGTCATACTTACAAATAGCCCACCTTTTCGGTAACTAGAATCGATGGCTTCTTCAATAAGTGCAGCCTCTGCACCTATTGTCATTCTTGTATGCGGTTCAATGCCCATTACATCATCAAGTAAGTAACTGTATTTCCCTGTCTTTTTGTTTTGGAACAGGGTTCTCTCATAAATAATGTTCCCGAGGCGGGTGAGAAGCTGTGTTTTCTCCTTCCGATTGATATTCCAGCTTACTCTCCTTTGTCTGCTGTTTCTTATGCACTCATCCGCATCCTGTAAAACTTCAGTGACGTATTCTATACCGAATTCTAATAATGGCTTTATAACTCCATCAATAAAGTCATCAAGGTTTTCTGGATTCTTATAAAAAATATCTGCAGCTTTTGATAATTCTACCAACCCTTTTTCATAAAAATGTTGTATACTATTATTCATAGAGAATATCCTCCTTTGTTTGTTGTTTGGTCTTGTCAACTTAATGATAACACAAAGTGATATTCTCTATATTTATTTCTTTGCTTTTAACTTAAAGTAATTTTACGCTATAATAATTAGGTCTTATGGCTGAGAGTTGATAATTATTCTCAATTAGTCGTTGACACACATATAGTAGTTATGTATAATAATGAACACAACATATTGTGCTCGAAGTAAGATCCAGGGTAATTTTTTAATAATGGGTTAAAATATTAGTATTGTTGGATATATAGGATTGGAGGAAGAAATGAAAGGTTTACTATCTGAAGCATTTTTAAGTACATATAGAAATGCAAAAACACCCTTAAGCCATATCGGCGAGTTTGTATATCTTAGAACCTATTCTAGATATTTGGAGGATAAAAAAAGACGTGAGACTTGGTTTGAAACGGTTCTAAGGACAACAGAATATAATATAAATCTAGGAATTCAGTATAAAAAGAAAATGGGCCTAACTATTAATATGGAAGAGGAAATAAAGGAAGCCCAGTTATTATTTGACCACTTGTTTAACTTAAGGACTTTTACCTCAGGAAGAACCTTGTATATGGGTGGTACAGAGATCGTAGAAAATTATCCTCTGTCCAATTATAATTGTGCCTTTACAAATATAGAAAAGTTCTCCGACTTAGTAGATGTATTTTATCTTCTGATGGTGGGAAGCGGTGTAGGAATCCGTATCACAAAAGACTTGGTAAGTAAGCTTCCTAAGGTTCGCCCTATTAATTTGGAGGGTAGGTATGATGAGACCGTAAGAAGTAATACTTCCAAAGAGCTAATGGAAGATACCAGATGTATCTGGGATGAAGAGGATAGTTCTATTGCGGTTATTATAGTAGGAGACAGCAAAGAAGGCTGGTGTGCTGCATTAGAAAGTTATTTTAAGCTGATTACTTTAGACAAATATAAGGATGTATCAAGGATTATTATTGACTATAGTTATGTTAGACCTGAGGGTGAAAGGCTAAAAAGATTTGGTGGGAGAGCATCCGGACATAAATCTATTAAGCGGATGTTTGAAAAAATCAACAAGGTTGTTAGCCTTAGGCAGGATGGAAGCTTGCAGACTATTGATATACTTGATATTGCCACTATTATCAGCGAAAATGTGGTATCCGGTGGTGTCAGAAGAAGTGCCATGATGGTAATTTGTGATGAGGATGATGAAGAAGTAATAAATGCAAAGCGTAATATTTATAAGGTTGTAGACGGTAACTGGATTGAAGATACGGAGATTTCTCACAGAAAGATGAGCAATAACTCTATACTCTATACCGAGCGCCCCTCTAAGGAGAGAATAAAGGAAATTATAGACTCAATTAAGATTAATGGGGAGCCCGGTTTTATCAATGGAGCTGAGGCCTTAAGAAGAAAGTCCACATTTCAGGGCTGCAATCCATGTGGAGAAATTTTGCTCCAGTCTAAGCAGTGCTGTAATCTTACCACCAATAATCTTATGGGATTTGTTAAGGGCTCTGTTCTTGATGAAGAAGGACTAAAGGAAACAATTAGGCTGTCAACAAGGGTAGCCATAAGGATGACCTTGGTCGATGTAGAACTTCCCCAGTGGAATAAGGTGATGCAGGAAGATAGGATTATTGGGGTTTCACTTACAGGTATTATGGATATGGTTAATAAAACCGGCATGACCTATGATGATCTTGCAGCTTTATTAGCAAGTCTAAAAAAAGAAGTTCATAAAGAGGGAGAGCGTTATTGTAATGAACTGGGAATACAGCCCCCTAAGCTTATGACAACCATTAAGCCTGAAGGTACTTTATCTACCCTACCATGTGTAAGTAGCGGAATTCATTTTGCTCACTCTAATTATTATATCCGCAGAATAAGAATTTCTGTAAACGATCCCTTATATAAAATGGTTGAGGCTTTAGGCTGCTATCCTATATATAATGAAATTGGTCAGTCTAATGAAAATTGCACAATTAAGGTAATAGAATTTCCCATAAAGGCACCGGAGGGAAGGACAAAATATGATGTAGGTGCCATAGAGCAGTTGGAATTATATAAAATGACCATGGAAAACTGGACCGATCATAATACTTCTATTACCGTTCATGTACGAGACCATGAATGGGATGATGTAACCCAGTGGGTATATGATAATTTTGACTATGTTGTGGGAATAACCTTCTTGCCTTTAATGGAGGAGACTTATCCTCTGCTTCCTTTTGAAAGAACTACAAAGGAGGATTATGAGGCAAGACTTGAGAAACTTAAGCCCTTTGATTATGAGCTTTTAGCTAGATTTGAAGACCAAGAAGAACATGATATTCTTGATCAGGAATGTGAAAACGGAGTTTGTCCCATAAGGTAATAAAGATAAGAATAGGCAGCCGATTTACGGCATATGATATGTTAAATAAATCCTTTATAGGAGAAATCATATGCCGGGCTGCCATTTTGTTATAAGTAAAAATGTTTTAACACAGGAACTGTATTATAAAAATCAAGTTATTTTAACATATACCATATATTATCCCAGATTTTTATCCAAGGATAATATGCTTATATTGGACCAGATAAATGCCTACTATAGTACCAAGGCCATGATTTACATAAATAAGAATATAATGAACTTATATCAAGAGGCTATGGTAGATTATGAATATTCTGTTATAAATCAATTTCCCCTAAGACAATATGAGGTATATGTGGATTTTAATGTAACATTTAATCTAAGTTGTATCTTAAGCTTATATTTTGATTGTTATGAATATAGGGGAGGAGCCCATGGGTCAACTATACGTACTTCGGATTCTTGGGATATATTTTGTAGCAGGCCCATAACCCTGATGAATTTATTTCCTCCCCATACTAATATAAAAGAATATTATATAAATGCAATTATAGAGCAAATACGACATGAAGTTCAAAATGGGTCTAGCCTATATTTTGATGATTATGAAAACTTGGTAAAGCAATATTTAAGCCTAAGTAACTTCTATTTAACTTATGATGGGGTTGTAATTTACTTTCAACAGTATGAAATTGCTCCATATGCTACGGGGATACCTGAATTTTTAATTCCCTATAGCAAGGAAGGGGCCTCACTACCTAGGTAAGGTTAATTTATGGCCCTTAATTTTGCTTATACCAAGTGATATTGGCAAAAGTACAGGGAATATTTCGAGTCTTCCTGCTAACATATCAAACATCATAACAAATTTAGACAGGTTAGAAAAATTACTGAAGTTTCCCATAGGTCCTATAGCTTCCAAACCCGGTCCTATATTATTAAGAGTGGATGCTACAGCCGTAAAACTGGTGGTGAAATCATGATTATCTAAGGAAATTATCAGTAATGAAACTGTAAATATGAACATATAGGCAACAAAATATAGGTTAACGGAACGGGCTGTCTCATTAGATATTTTCTTACCATTTATTCTTAAGATTTTCACACTACGTTTTTGGGTTAGGTATGATATTTCATGCCGCACTGATTTAAGTAAAATAACTATACGGGACACCTTAATACCACCGCCTGTACTTCCGGCACATGCTCCGATAAACATTAAAATTACAAGAATTACTTTTGAAAATGTGGGCCAGTAATTAAAGTCTACCGTTGCATAACCGGTAGTGGTAATGATAGATGAAACCTGAAATGCAGCATGGTGAATGGATTTGAAAAATCCTTTAATCCCACCTATATTAAGAGAAATTAGTATAATTGCTGAGGTTACAATAGTAATATACCACTTTAACTCCTCATTTTTTAGGGATTCTTTGAACTTTCTTAATAGAATTAGATAATAAATATTAAAGTTCACACCAAATAAGAACATAAAAATAGTTACTACCGCCTGTTGATACCTGGTATATGGTATAATACTGGTATTTTTAATGGCAAATCCTCCTGTACCGGCAGTACCAAAAGTGATAGTTAGGGCATCAAATAAGGGCATACCACCTAGAAGGAGTAGTACAATCTGTAAAAGGGTCATTCCCAGATAGATTTTATAGAGCAGGATGGCAGTAGTTCTCATTTTGGGAACGATTTTTTCAACAGATGGGCCCGGACTTTCTGCCCGCATAATATGAATACTTTCTCCGTCTGTCATGGGAAAAATAGCAAGAAGGAAAACTAAAACTCCCATACCTCCAATCCAATGGGCAAAACTTCTCCAAAATAGCATACAGTAATCCATGGCCTCAATATCTGTTAATATACTAGATCCGGTGGTGGTAAATCCGGAGATGATTTCAAAAAGAGCATCTACATAACTGGGAATTTGTCCGCTGATATAAAAGGGCAAAGCACCCATAATACTAATGACAATCCAAGCAAGGGCTACGATTAAAAACCCTTCTTTTGCAAAAAACACTCTATTCTTAGGTTTTCTTAGAGATAATGGGATTCCTATAAATAAACATATAACTATTGTTATTAAAAATGCAAAAACACTCTTTTCCTTGTATATTATCGCACAAATACTAGGTAATAACATAAAGGCGGCTTCAATATTTAAAATCCAACCTATTATGTAGAAAATAACATATTTGTTCATAATAAACTCCTCTTATTTAATATTGATTATATTATTTTCAATATTATAGTGCTGTAAACATAAGATGCACAGCACTATAATATTATATCATTTAAATCATTCAAACCTGGATTAGTAGTTACGATTATAACGGTATCTCCCTCTTCTATATAATCCTTCCCGGTTGGAATAATAATTTCACCATATCGATTAATACCGCAAATAAGTATATTAGGCTTTAAGGATAGTTCTTCTATGGGAATACCTACAAGTTTTGCATTCTTACCGGTGTAAAACTCTAAAGCTTCCACTTTATCGTTAATCCGGTATAATACTTCAACGTTGCAGCCCGTTGGGTTTTCCATTGTCCTTGCATGTTGAAGGATGCTATCTGCTGTAACCAGCTGTGGGTTTATAATAATACCAAGGGGCATATCGGCGATAATATCGTCATAGGTTAATCTGGTTATTTTAGTGAAAATTTTTGCATGTGAATGTTTTTTTGCATATAGGGATAATATTATATTTTCTTCATCAAAGTTTGTTATGGCTGCAAAAGCATCCATATCTTCAATACCCTCTTCTAAAAGAACATCTCTGTCTGTAGCATTGGCATTAATAATGCTTGCATGTGGCAGTAGCTCACTAAGCTCCTCACATCTTTCCAGGTTTTGTTCTATTATTTTTAAATTAATATCAGATCTAGACAACCTTTGTGCAAGGTATTCAGCTATGGTGCTGCCTCCTATAATCATCACATTTTTAATATTGTTTATTAAGATACCGGCCCTTTGAAAAAAGTCGATAGCATTTTCTGGTGTAGCAATAATAGATATAGTATCCTTGGACCTAAGTTCAAAGCTTCCTGAAGGGATATATACTTCCTCGCCTCGCTCTACCACGCAGGCTAACAGCTTACATTGAAGCCTATGTGATAGATCCATGACCTTCATTCCATCTAGGATGGAATGTTCGGGTATATGAAATTTTAAAAGTTCAACCTTGCCTTTAGCAAAAGGTTCAATTTTAACTGCAGAAGGAATCTTAATTAATCTTTCCATTTCAAGGGCGGTTTCTAGCTCGGGGTTTATTGTCATTGATAGAGCCATTTCCTCCCTAATAAAATCAATCTCGTCATTATACTGGGGATTACGGACCCTAGCAACTGTATGGCACTTGCTGGCTTTTCTGGCAATCAGACAGCATAGCAGGTTAAGTTCATCTGAGCCTGTTACTGCAATCAGAAGATCAGCTTTTTCAATCCCTGCTTCAATTAGGATACGGTAACTGGTTCCGCTACCCACAATTCCCATTATGTCCAGTGTTTCTGTTATGCTTATTACAGGGGCACTTTTCTTGTCTACAACAACAATATCATGTCCTTCTTTACTAAGTTGTTCCGCAAGGGTAGCCCCTACTTTACCACAACCTACAATTATTATATTCATATGTTCCTCTCCTTTGTAATATAGGATAATACAAATGTGGATACTTAAATTTTGTACTCAATTATATCACTTATAATTCAAATTACCAGTATTTATTTTTATATGACAAAATGAGCCTGTAATATCATAGGCCTATCCCTAGTTAGGATAGCCATGTATCTCAGACTCATTTTAATTTCAATCTAAAATTTTTAATTTCCTCCGGGACCGCTACGACCTGGAGAATCATCCGCTACCTCAGCGTGGGTGTTCTTAACTGAGTTTTTAGCTTGATTTTTACTTTTTGCATTTTTACTGGAATTTTTAGGTTTGTTATTCTTGTTTTTTGCCATAATATCTCCTTTCCATTGAAGTGAACAGGTCACTATTTATTATTTCTGGAAAATTAGATATTATGCATAATATTTGAAATACTAATCAGCTAAGGTAAGACGACCCATTCTTAAATTACGGATTGCATTGTTGTGTAACTTAACGGTGTGGTTAGGAAGAATATTATTATTATATTCCTCTGTAAGCAATTCATTTTCCTTCTTTTGTATAGCCTCTTCTACAACGCTGTCATATCTTTCTGAAGAATTATTATTTACCATTCGAACCACATAATAGGAATCATCTGTTTCAATAACTTCGCTTATTTCTCCATTATCCATAGCCATTACAGTATTTTTAAAGTCCTCAGAAAAGAAGGTATCCTTAGCAAGGAAGTTGGATTCGCTATATCGGACTTGCTCTTCATCCTCAGGAATTAATGTTGACCAATCCTGGGTATTTAGAGCCTTTTCTCGAAATGAGGTGATTTTATCAAGAGCAGCTTTTTTATCATCTTCACTAACAGGTACATTGCTACCTTTCTCCTCATCATAGACTACCGTTGAGATATTAAGGTACTCTATATCATATTGTCTGTATTCTTCATAATCAAACTCAGCTTTAATAGCTTCCTCATCAATATCAAATGTGTCTATAATATCCTGTTCGTAACGGTTTGCCAGTGTATTCTTTGTCATAACATTTTTTAAATATTCTTCTGTGAAACCGTTCTTTTTTATTATTTTATCACTTAATCCTTGGTCATTTAAGAGAGAATTAATATCCTCGTCAATCTTCTTGATTTCTTCGTCAGTTAAAGTATATCCCTTATCCATGGCCTCGTTATACATTACTTCATAACGAATAACAGTATTAAGTGTTTCTAATTTTGCGTAATCACGAACCGTCATATTTGTGGCTTCGTAATGGGGGGAATCCCAATAACCTCCACCATACATCTGATTTATATAATCATAGCTAGATTCGGTATAGTAGAAATAGTAGGTCAAATCCTCAAGGTAATACTTTTTACCGTCAATAGTTACTAATGGTCTTTTATATAATTGATCAAATAAAAGAGCAGCAATTAAGACAACTCCTAATACTGATCCAATTATAACCCATATCTTTGGATTAATTGTAATATGTTTCTTATTATTTTTTTGTGTACCTTTTATTGTTTTTTTTGATTTGTTCACTTTGCTACCTCCATTGTATTCTCATGATGATTATTTTAAACAATTTTGTAGATAAGTCAATAGAAAGCTTATATTTTCCACAGGTTTGTACAATTTTTATTTATAAAATCTGTCAAAATTTATAAATATATTTTGCCTAATAATGGAATTATATACCATAATTAGTCCCATGTAAACCCATTTTATAAATAAAAAGACAGAGCTTATAGAATTTTAGATATTGGTATAGACTTTAATTGAATTATAGTAAAAATATGTTATAATAAATTTCAAAATACTAAGATAGGAGTAGCTGGATGGAAGCTTATAATAATACTTATAATAAAGCAAATCAGATTATGAATGAAGTAAATAAGGTGGTAATTGGGAAAAAAATTATCATTAGTAAGGTTCTTACGGCTATTTTGGCAAAGGGACATATTTTGTTAGAGGATAATCCCGGAGTGGGTAAAACTACCATGGCCTTAGCGTTTTCAAAAGCCATGGCTCTTAAGCATAATAGGCTTCAATTTACGCCGGATGTATTGCCTACGGACGTAGTAGGTTTTCATTTGTTGACTAAAGATGGACAAAGCTATCAGTATAAACCCGGTGCAGTAATGTGTAATTTGCTTTTGGCAGATGAGATTAATCGAACTTCCAGTAAAACTCAATCTGCCTTGCTAGAAGTAATGGAAGAGGGAAAGGTTACGGTTGATAGTGTGACCAGGGATGTGCCTAAACCCTTTGTGGTTATGGCTACACAAAATCCCATTGGCTCTATCGGTACCCAGATGCTGCCTGAATCACAACTGGATAGGTTTATGGTGAAATTATCTATAGGTTATCCTGATATTAAAAGTGAAATAGGAATCCTTAAAGAAAGACAAAATTCTAATCCATTAGATAAGGTAGTTCAGGTTGTAGAACAAGATGATATATTAAGAATGCAAAATATGGTGGAAGAGGTATACATACACGATTCCATATATGAATATATAACCCTATTGGTACAGCAGACAAGGGAAAATCCCCTAATTGAACTGGGAGTTAGTCCAAGAGGAAGCTTAGCTTTAATGAATATGGTTAAAGCTGCTGCCTTTTTAAGCGGAAGAGATTATGTGATACCCAGTGATGTTCAGTGTTTCTTTAAGGATGTGGCTGCCCATAGGATAATTCTAAAGGCTAAAGCAAGGGTGAATAATATTACAGTGGATAACCTTCTTGATGATATCTTAAGAATTGTTAAGCCACCTAAAATCTCCAGTGGAAGATCAGCAAAGTATGTAGAAAGTTATTATTAGAAGGTGGAAAATGTTACGGAATAAAATAAGATATATACTAATCCTTATTATGATGGGATTTCTGGCTATTTTATATAATGAATATTTTATGGGAATCCTATTTCTTACTATTGTAATTTTTCCTTTATTATTATTTGCTATTCTATTTTATGTTCATAGAAGGCTTTCTTATGAAATGACTTCGGTTGCACATGTGTTAAATAAGGGCGAGGCTATCCCTATATCCATACAGCTTCATAACCCTACCATCTTTCCGATTGCCAATTTATGTATAACAATTAGTTACTATAACACTTTTTCAAATATAGTTAAAAAGCAGGATTTTTTTGTGTCTATTGATAATAGGACAACTACCACTGTAACCTGTAACTTAAAATCCTTTCATACGGGTAATTTAGTAATTTCTCTTTCAAAAATTAAGGTTTTTGATTATTTAAAGATATTTTCATTATGTAAAAAAGATCTTAATAGTGTACAGGTAGCTATTCTACCCTACTATTATGAATTAACCGAGGATTTTCTTGAGAATTGCTCTAAGATGCAGATAGAAAGTGATTCTTATTCAACTGTAAAAAGTGGTGATGATCCCTCAGAGGTATTTGCTATTAGACAATACCGAGAAGGGGACAGGCTTCAAAGGATTCACTGGAAACTGAGCTTAAAACAGGATCAACTAATGATAAAGGAGTTTAGCGAACCTCTAAACTGCTCCTTGGTAGTATTTGTTGATATAGAAAATCCCCAAGGGGAGGATATGCTTAAGATAGTAGATGCCATATTAGAGTGTGCTTTGTCTTTATCTTTTACATTTATGTTAAAGGGTTATATTCATTATCTGGCCTGGTATGATAAAGTCCATGGTGAATGTAAAAGAGTAAGAATCGTTAATGAAAAAGATTTATTTGAAGCAGTTGATGGGCTGCTTAATTCAGGCTCTTACAAACAGGATAATAATTTAGCAGCTATGTATTATGCAGAATATCCCAATGAGCAGTATACGGATTTATTTTATGTAACAAATAAACTTTGTGACCAAAAACTAGATTCTCTAGTTTTTATTAATGCAATAAACAGGCAGATATTATATATAGATGATAGCAATAGTTTAGATATGTATAGGCAGGACAATGACCAAATTGTTATGGATATGCAGATAACAACAGACTTAGTAAGTAAAATCAAAGAAAAGGGAATGGGTTTATTGTCTATAAATCCTACTAATATTAAAAGGGATTTAGAAGAGTTTAAGCTTAGTTAGAAGTGTGGTGGGTAGATGAGAAAGAATAAGAATGGTATTGTATTTGATAGTACTATTTATATATCAGAGGAAAATCAAAGAAGATTTCCTTATCATATGAGAGTGTTGCAATTTTTTTCTGTTCTGATTGGAGGATATTGTTTTTTAGAAATCTTTATCAAATGCTTTAATTTAAGGATTTTAGACAGTTTATTAATACTTGGAATAATTATTTCCTCTTGTGTTTTTTTCTTTATGATTTTATATCCCAAATATGATTTGATTAAATTTGTTTTTTTCCTTGTAACATATGGAGCTTTACTACATTATGGGCGCAAGCAATTATTGAACGGTTTCTATCTTTTGGAGAATGCAATCATTAATAAAGCCAGCGAATATTATGATTTCCCCCCTTTTCGTTATCTGGCAGATTATTCGTATGTTCAAAGGGATATTACTTATTTACTGCTTATAATTATTATACCCATAATCGGTATTATTACCTTATCTTTATTGCGCAATAAATTAGATTGGCTATGTTATTTACTTATGCCAATACCTTTGGTTGTAAGCTTTGCCATGGGAGATACTCCACCTGAGATACCTACTATTGCTCAAATTCTTATCCTGCTTTTCATATCCATATCTAATGGTCTCTTAGGAAATATGGATTATTCACACAAGAATAGTAATAAAGTCGAAAAGAGCATGGTATACCGCATCAATATAAGAACTGCTATAGTGGTCTGTCTTTTGGGTCTTCTATTATTTTTTATAGTAAGACTTTTTGTTCCCCTTGAAAAATATAATGCCTATGAGAAAATTACAATAGCAAAATCCAAAATACAAAATTTTATGATGGATTTTTCCGCCCAAGACATCTCTGATAAATTTGCTGAAGCAGGGCTTAGTATTGGATCCGGTAGCTCATCAAGTGCAGGGGGATTAAGCTTAGGCCAGTTAGGAAAAGTAGATCAAGTAACCTATGATAATTCAGAGCATTTACAAATAAGGGCTCCCCTTGATTCTGTTATGGAAGGTATATACTTAAAGGGGTATATAGGAAGTGTATACACAGGAAATAGGTGGGATACCCATACAAAGGATATAAAAGAAAACTATGAAAATATGATTTCAAAAATATCTGCCAGGGAATTTGAACCAGCCATAGGAAGTTCTATTTTATTAAATCAGTTAGCCTACCGATTATTTATATTACAAGGAAGTATAGATATTACCTATTTAAGAGCAAATAGCAAATATGTCTATGCTCCTTATTTTACGTGGTTTAAAAATAATAATGATATTATATTTGATTATGACTTGGCTGTTATATCTGATAAGAAGATAAAAGCTGAAAGTTTTGATTACTGTTATAATCTGACCGTAAATGATAATCTTATAAATAGTTATAATGAATTGTTATGGAATGCAGGGGATTTAGAAGTTTATTTATCTCAATTTAAAAAAAATGAAGAGCAATATAGATCCTTTGTATATGAAACCTATACCAAACTTCCCCAGGAAGGACTTGATAGATTAAAAAATGATTTTTCAAAAGAAGCGGTAGGCAAAGAAGCAGAAAATCTTGCTGACGCCATAACCTATATCAAGAATTATCTGGAAAGTACCACTAGCTACACCCTTTCTCCCGGTAGACTTCCAAAGGGTAAAGATTTTGTAGAGTACTTTTTGTATGAAAATAAACTAGGCTACTGCGCCCACTATGCCTCAGCAGGAGCGTTAATGCTAAGAACCATGGGTTATCCCGCTAGATATGTTGAAGGGTATGCAATTAACCGTTCAGATATATCTGATATTAACCAGGATGACATTATGGTAGAAATCACTGTTAAAGACTATAATGCTCATGCTTGGGTAGAAGTATATTATGATGGATTTGGATGGATTCCCGTGGAATTTACCAGGGATTCTGGTATGGAAGATTACGTAGAAATTGTAAGCAATATGGACCATTTGTCAGAGGAGGCCATAAATAATATTCATTCTCCATCCCCAACTAATCTTCCAAGTCCTACACCAGCTACTCCAAGTCCCACAGAGGCTCCAGATGAAGAGATTATACCGACACAAAAGGAAGAAAAAAATAATAAGGCTGCAAAATTAAATGATAATAAGAATAATTCCAAGTCAAATTTTGCTTGGTATCTGGTATTTATTTTAATTCTTATTCTTGGGGCTAGTGCCATATTATATTATATACGCCTTTCAAATAAGAAGAAAATAGATGATTGTGAAAATCATAGCAAAAAGGCCTTAGGACTTTATAGAAAGATAGAGCTGTTGTTAATTATCAGTAATAAGCTTCCTGCAAAATCTAAATACTTGGAAGATAATGAGGAATATGTTAAGAAACAATTTAATAAAGCTATTTTAAATGATTTTGAAAAATCTATGGAGATTATAAGAAAAGCCAGATTTGGAAGGGAAATAATTACTCCAATGGAATATATGGTGGTTGAGGAATTTTATAATAATTTATTTCAGCGAATATATGATAAATTGCCATGGATTAAAAGGACATATATTAAAATATTTTTCTAACTATTTTTTACAAAATATATACAAAAATGTAAAAAGGGTGTTATACTATTCACAAAGTAGAAAAATATATATTAAGAAACAGGGGGTGGTTTTAGAATTAAAATATTAGATTTATCGGGGAGGGTAGGAACTTTTGATAAGGTGGTTTAGGAACATAAGATAAATTTTAGTTTAGGGAAAGGGGATAATAAAGACCAATGAAACTAAGAGACCGATTTAATCGTAAATATTTGCAGATATCCCTATATGCAATATTTACTGCAATAGTCATATATATACTTTCTCTTATAGCAAAAAATGCACCTGCAATTTTAAAGGATTTAATGGGAAGGGTAAGCTGGGTTCTGCGAGTAATTAAGCCTGTTATTTTAGGTTTTGTATTTGCATACCTTATAGAACCGGTTGTGGTTTTTTTTGAGCAGAAATTTCATAAAAGCAAATTATTTAAAAAAATGAAAAGACAAAGAACCTGGGCGGCAGTTATATCTGTTGTGCTTTTATTTATTGCAATTGCCGGCTTAATTTCCCTGTTGATTTATAGTGTGACGGATCAGCTTAGACTGGCAAATTTTGATGACTTTATAGAATTGGTAGAAAGTTACATTAGGAGTATTGAGGGATATATATATTTCATATTACAATACCTTGAAAAACTGGATATTGGCTCTAATCAGTTTGAGCAATACTTGGAGGAAACCTTGACGGTAATTATAAACTCCTTAAATGATGTAGGTCAAAGTATTGTAAATTCAATTTCAAATATATCAGGATACTTTACTACCATAGTATTTAGCTTTATTATTGGCTTTTATTTTATAATAGATGGAAAAAAGTTCAAGTCATTTTTAAAAAGGACTTCCTATGCCCTTTTATCAGAAAAAACCAATAACAAAATATCGGTTATATTAAATGATTTGGATTATGCATTCTCCGGATATATAAGGGGACAGTTAGCTGATGCCTTTGTTATGATGATATTAATAAGCTTAGTACTGTCTATAACCGGTGTTAAGTTTTCCTTAGTTATTGGGATTTTTGCAGGGATTGGAAATCTTATTCCCTATTTTGGACCGATTATCGCCTATATTAGTACAACAATTGTTTGTCTCATGAATGGGGAAATGAATAAACTGGTTATTTCCATCATTATACTTATCATTATCCAATTTATTGACGGAAACTTTATAGGGCCTAAGCTACTTAGCCGTTCCATTCAAATACATCCTCTTATCATAATTATATCTTTGATTTTTGGAAGTGCAATCGGCGGCTTTTTAGGTATGCTTCTGGCAGTTCCGGTAGGTGCTTATATTAAGTTGGTCTTTGTTAAATTTATAGATAATAGAATTGAGAAAAAAACCATTGGGGAAAAGGATAAAAGTAATTCTTAAAGTGTTTTTATTTTTTTTATCTTTTTAATGAATCTTATTAACATTCTATGTCGTCTAATATTTAGCAGTTAAGGAAAATGTTATAACTAGCAGGTATTACAAGAAGAATTGTAAAAAAATTGTAACATAATAGTGGCACTGATTTTGCCTAAAATGTAGGAAGGTGCAAAATGAATAGCAAACAGGAATATATCATAGAAGTTAAGAATGCAAAAAAAATATATCGTATGGGTAAGGAACGGATTACGGCAGTTGATGATGTAAGTTTCTCCATAAAAAAAGGAGAGTTCTGCTGTTTGTATGGTGCATCAGGTTCCGGTAAATCCACATTACTAAACCTAATGGCTGGAATTGAAAAGCTTTCGGGGGGGCAAATTACAATAAAAGGCCATAATATACATAAAATGAGTGAGAAAGGGCTGGCTAAATTTAGACAAAATACATTGGGTTTTGTTTTTCAATCTTATAATCTCCTAAATTCCATGACTGCCCTGGAGAATGTAGAACTACCCTTGGTATTCAAACATATGAACCCAAAGCGAAGGCGCAAATTGGCAAAGGAAATGCTAATAAATGTTGGATTGGGAGATCGCATAAAGCATAAACCCAAGGAAATGAGTGGAGGACAGCAACAAAGAGTCGGTATAGCCAGAGCTTTTGTCAGCAATCCTGAAATTGTATTTGCCGATGAGCCTACCGGTAATTTGGATTCAAAAACAAGTAGGGAAGTAATGGATATTATTAAGAAGATGGCAAAGGCAAATAAGCAGACCATTGTAATGGTAACCCATGATCCGAATTTGACAAAATATGCGGATCGAATTATTCATATCCTTGACGGGAAAATCCAAGAAATCACAGAAATTAAGTCGGAAACAACCCTAGATGCAGATGTTTCGGATATAAAGCAGACTGATGAAAATTTTAAACCAGAGGTTTTGCCTGCGGGAAGTTCTGGATAATATTAAAAATGAAATTATGAAATTGTGAAATTATGAAAATCAAGCTATAAGAAATTATTAAGGAAGTTGAGGGATATTGGATGAAGAAAAATACAAAAAGGTTCGTAACATGTTTTTTATCGGCCTTGCTATTACTGACTTTTGTTTTAGCTAATAGCAAGCCGGCAGCTGCACAGGAAGTTCATGTAATTAATCCTGATCCGGAGATTATTGTACTGGTACCCGGTGAGACAACCAAGGTAAAAGTGCCCATTAGAGCGGTAGGTTCTTATATAAGTTCACCGATTATTTTAGCCGATGCCACTGGTACCCCATATACCGTATCACAGCCGGTACTTCGAACAAACGGAATAGATGTACCGATGAATATAATTTATGAATTCCTAGACCAGTATGTAGAGTTTGATGTTACCGTTGCAGAGACCGCTAAGATAGGAAATTATCCTATTAAGCTGAATATTTACGGTACTTCACCGGGAGATGAAAAAGTTACGACAGAGCTTGTTGTAAATACACAGATACTTCAGGAAAAGGAACCGGCCCAGTTAACGGTTAATAAAGTAACTTATGATAATACAACAATCGGAAAGAATATGAATTTATCCTTTACAGTAAAAAACGAGGGTGAAATTACAGCAAGAAATGTGTATGTAAGTATAGATTATGGCGAGTCAGGTATGGTAGCCGGCTATTCCACTAAAAAAATTAAGGTGGAGGATGTGGCCAGCAAAAAGGAAGTGCCGATAAATCTTCCTATTCGTATTTTGCCCACGGCAAGCCCCGGTATGAATACTATAACTGTAAATCTAACATACAAATCGGAGGAAGGGGAGAATATAACCGACAGTCAAGATATTTATATAAGTTTAAAGGCAAACGACAGTAGCCCTAACCTTGTTTTGGGTAAATTTAATTATACCAATAAAGCCAAACCCGGTGAAAAGCTAGGATTGGTTTTAGAAATAAAAAATGACGGTGCCAATACAGCTTACAGACCCCGTCTTTCTGTGGATGAATCCAGTATTGGAACAGAGAATTTTATTAAAAATTATTATACAGATTACATAGAATTAAAAAATATAAAATCTAATAACACTATTAAAGTGGAAGTTCCCCTTACTATTTCAAAGGAGGCAAAAGGGGGATTAAAGGAATTAAAGCTTAATCTGGTTTATTTTGACCAACAAGGGGTGGAATATAAGGCTCCCGTAACCATATATCCCTTTATCGAAGCAGAGGGTATAAGCCAAGACGGAACCCCAGTTATAGTGGTAAAGAATGTTAAGCAAAGTCCCAGTAAGCCTGTGGCCGGGGGAAGGCTGGAAGTTTCCTTTGATATGGAGAATAAAAGTTCCATCGGTTTAAGTGACCTTAAAATTGGATTACAAGATCTGTCCGGTGATACATTTATTCCGGTTGAATCTGACCCTTACAAATATATCGGTGAGCTTAAGGCCGGAGCAACTAAGAGAATAACTATCCCCCTTAAGTTATCGGAGAACATTCAAGAGGGTTTAAATACCCTTACCATAGGATACAGCTATGCAGGGGGTAGTGATAAAGTAGATATTCCGGTACTAAATGTAGAAAATGATTTGGGTAGTGCCAGCAAGCCAAGGCTGATTGTAAGTGATTACAATGCTGATATTGAAGTGATTAAAGCCGGTTCTGTATTTAATTTCAATTTTGAAGTAAGAAATACCCATTCTTCAGTGGCGGCTAAGAATATTATTATATCAGTCAGCGGTAAATCACCACAAGATCAGTCAGAGATATTTACTGTTACTCAAGGAAGCAATAGCTTTTTTGTCAGTAAAATAGGACCGGGAGAAACAGTATCTAATACCTTGGAGCTGAAGGCTAAATCGGATGCGGCAACTTTTGCTTATCCCTTAACAGTATCAATCGAATACGAATATGACGGAATTGAGCCTAATCCTACTACCGGTCAAATCGGAGAAAAAGAGGAACATGAATTAACCTTACAGGTTGTTGAAAATGCCAGACCTGTAGTTGATTATGTACAGGTATATTCATATGACGGTCAAGTAGTAATGGGAAATCCCGCAACTGTATATTTTGATTTCTTTAATATGGGAAAATCCACCTTGAACAATGTAATAGCAACTATAGAAGGTGACTTTACAAGTACCAGCGGTAATATGTACTTTATAGGAAATGTTAATGCCGGTGAAAGTTCATCTGCCGAGTTTGAAGTAATACCAAATATAGAAGGTATGGCACAGGGAATTGTTAAGATTACATATGAAGACAGCAATGGGGATGAACAAGTTTATACAAAGGAATTTGAGACTACGGTTATGGGTGAAATGACCTGGGATCCGGGATTTGATGAGGGAAGTGACGTATTTAATCCTATGATACCCGAGCCTAAGAAAGCTATCCTTCCCACATGGGCCTTTATCTTAATACAGGTTGCCATATTTGCAATATTTGTACCTGTGACCAGAAAGGTTATTATTAGCTTATATAAGAGCAGACTTCTAAAAAAGGAAGAGGAAATGTATCAATAAGCTATATTAGCTTATAGGAATGGAGGATTTTATGAGTGAATTAGTTTTAATTGGAAGGAATGCACCGGTAACTACCGATGAGGCAAATACTGTAACAAATGTTGAAGAACCTATAACTGAAGATGAGGGTATAACTACAGATATTGATATAAATAATAGTTCTTTAGAGGGGGATTTGGAAGAAGCTGAAACAGATATGAACTTAGAGGGTGAGGGTATTACCGGTGAAGAAGGTGTCACCCCTGAATCCTTTGAAGAAGGTGTAGATGATGGTATGATTATAGATCCAAATTTAGAAGAAGGAGAACAGATGGATTTGGGTCTTGGGGAAGAATATATGGATTCAGGTTTTTTTGAAGGTGAGTTTATGGATCCTACTATGGAAACCGGGATGGGACAGGTAAAAGATCCTTTGCTTTCCTCTTGGCCATTTGTTATTGGAATTTCGGCGGCTGTACTAGCCGTAAGCATTGTTCTTGGTGCTTTACTGGCCAAGTTGAAAATCAAAAAAGGAATTGATTTATATGAGGATTAGCGATTTGTTAACAATGGGTTTAAGAAACCTGTTTAGAAGGAAAGTACGAACTATCCTGACAGTTTTGGGGGTTGTTATCGGCTGTTTATTCATTATTATAACAATTTCTATCGGATACGGTATGGATAAAAGCTTTGAAACTCAAGTTAAAGAATATGGAAGCCTTACTGCCATAACCGTAAGAAAATGGAGCTATATAACTGATGATGAGGGTAACTGGCTTGGAGAAAAAACTCAGAAGTTGGATAGAAAATTAGTGGAACAGTTTAAAGCTTTAGATCATGTTAAAACAGTAACCCCAGTTATTTCATATTATGATGGAAATCTTATTTCGGGAAAGTATATAAGCTATGCAAATATAATTGCCATGGATATGGAAGCATTTAGTGCTTTTGAATTTCCTGATTTAACATTTGGTGAATACCCCACTGTAGAAGATAATAGCACGGTGATTTTTGGTTATAATATGCCGGAGCCATTTTATGAAGGTGGGCGTTGGGATAGGATGGGAAAGACTAAGGAGATTGACTTAGAAAGAGATAGGCTAGCATATAAGTTTAGCGGAGAGTATGGACAATACAGAAGAAATGAACGAAAAAAAGAATTTGTACTTCCTATAACAAATATAGCTAAGATGGAAGAATCCAAATCTTACTATGACTATAATATATATATGGATTTGGATTACTTTGAAAAGGCATATCGCAAATACTGTGATACACTTGTTGTAGAGGATAGGAAGAAGGCATTGAAGCTTCTAGATGATTATCAAGAAATACAGCTAAATGTAGATAACATTGATAATGTGGAAGAAGTACAGGACAAAATAAGTGAAATGGGCTTTCAATCTGAAAGTTTAATTCAATTTCTTCAACCGACCATTGAAGCCTCAAAAACATTGCAACTGATATTCTTTTTCCTAGGTGCTGTCTCCATGTTCGTGTCAGCCATAAGTATTGCCAATACCATGGTTATGTCTATATACGAAAGAACCAAGGAGATTGGAATAATGAAGGTTCTAGGATGTATCGTTAAGGATATCCGATTATTATTCCTCTTTGAAGCAGGCATGATAGGGTTTATGGGGGGAGTTATAGGTGTAGGATTTAGTTATCTTGCTTCCTTTCTTATTAACAAGTACGGTCAGCCTCTTTTTGGTGCATTAATGACCGGAGGAGCAGCTATGGGTGATATTGAAGCTACATATTCGATTATCCCCATATATTTGCCATTATTGGGGCTTGGTATATCTATAATTGTGGGATTGCTTTCCGGATATTTTCCTGCAAGACGGGCAACAAAAATCAGTGCCATTGAGGCTATGAGAACAGAAAACTAAACAAGGAAAATAAGATTAAGAGGGTATCTAGAAAATTAGTTACCCTCTTTTCTCATAGGAAGACGGTAAGATAATAGAGTATAATTGATTTTTGAATTAAATATGGTATAATTAAAAAAATATAAAAAGAGGTGAGATAAGTGATATGTAATACCTGTGGAAAATCAATACAAAATGAGGAAGCTAATTTTTGTGAATATTGCGGGGCTTCTATTAGAAGTAGAAATGATTTTGGCGGAAGTGATTACCATACGAAACCCTCACCTCCTCCTGTGACAAAAGAAGTTATTATAAATCAGAATGATAAACCAGTTTCTTTTTTTGATTGGCTTGGTACTTATTTGATTTTATTTATCCCTTTAGTAGGTTCCATTATATTTTTTGTTTTGTTAATAGTATGGTCTTTTAGTCGTAATGTTTCTGAAAGTAGAAAAAATTGGGCTAGGGCTACTTTGGTGTATATACTTATAGTTTTTATTATATTAGTATTTATAATATCAATATTTGGTTCGGATCAGTTCCTAAATTTAATTAATGAGGAGATTAACCAGTATAATAATATGTTATAGACATTATAGATAGAAAATAAGGAAACAGAGAGGAAGATTGACATGAGTAAAGTTAGGACCAGATTTGCTCCTAGTCCCACAGGAAGAATGCATGTTGGTAATTTAAGAACAGCATTATATGAGTATTTAATTGCAAAGCATGAGGGCGGAAGCTTTATTTTAAGAATTGAGGATACTGATCAGGAACGTTATGTAGAAGGAGCAGTTGATATTATATATCGTACACTGGAAGGAACCGGCCTTATCCATGATGAGGGTCCTGATAAGGACGGAGGTTATGGCCCTTATGTTCAAAGTGAACGTATGGCAAGTGGTATTTATCTGGAATATGCTAAGAAGCTGATAGAAAAAGGAGCGGCTTATTACTGTTTCTGCGACAAGGATCGTTTGGCTTCATTAAAAAAGGCAGTGGGAAGCACTTCTGAAGGTGAGGATGATGAGGTTAAAGAGATTACAAAATATGACAAACATTGCCTACACCTGTCTAAGGAGGAAGTTGAAGAAAAACTGGCAGCAGGAATACCCTATGTAATTCGTCAGAATAACCCGGTAGAGGGAACAACCACATTTTATGATGCTATTTTTGGGGAGATTACCGTTGATAATGAGGAGCTAGATGATATGATTCTTATTAAATCAGACGGCTACCCCACTTATAATTTTGCCAATGTTGTAGATGACCATCTGATGGATATTACACATGTTGTAAGAGGAAATGAATATTTGTCATCTACTCCTAAGTATACAAGACTTTATCAGGATTTTGGCTGGGAGGAACCTGTTTACGTTCACCTGCCCCTAATTACCGATGAAAATCACAAGAAACTAAGTAAGCGTAGTGGTCATTCTTCCTATGAAGATTTAATAGAACAGGGCTTTTTATCCGAGGCTATCGTGAATTTTGTGGCTTTACTTGGCTGGAGTTCACCTAAAAACACAGAAATCATGTCCTTAGAGGAACTTATTCAGGAATTTGATTATAAGAATATCAATAAAGCACCGGCTGTATTTGATATTGTTAAGTTGCGCTGGATGAACGGTGAATATATTAAGATGATGGATGAAGACAGATTCTATGAGATGGCCCTACCCTATATTAAAGCTGCGATAAAAAAAGAGATGGATTTTAGAAGAATAGCCAGTTTGGTAAAGACCAGAATAGAGACCTTATGTGATATAGGGGATTTAATAGATTTCTTTGATGAGCTACCGGATTATGATATATCTATGTTTGTCCACAAAAAGATGAAGACAAGTTTCGAAAGTTCACTTACCGTACTGACAGAACTTTTACCTAGATTTGAGGCTCTTGATGATTATTCTGAGGCTTCTATAGAAACAGTAATTATGTCTTATATTAAGGAAAAGGGAATAAAGAATGGTCAAGGATTATGGCCGGTAAGAACCGCTGTATCCGGTAAACAGTCAACTCCGGGAGGGGCTTATGAAATTATGAGCCTTCTTGGTAAGGAAGAAAGCTTAAGGCGTATTAGAATTGCCATCGATAAACTGTCTAAGGCAGTAAATAATTAATTAGTTTATTAATTTCTTATATTAAGCAGTGGGACTGTTTCAGAAAATGAAACAGCCCCATCTTTATCTTTTCTTAAGTGTGTATCTTGTATCAAGCTTATCTGATATTCTTTCGATTATATCCGGATATCAAAAAATAAGGAGAATTATATGATGTTAAATCAGGCGCAGCAAGAAGCCGTAGGACACAAGGATGGGCCTATGCTTGTTTTAGCCGGTCCCGGTTCTGGAAAGACCTTGGTTATAACTGAACGAACTAAATATTTAATAAATAAACACAAAATTTCTGAAGGAAATATCCTAGTAATTACATTTACCAGGGCAGCTTCAAAAGAAATGAAGGATCGTTTTCTAAAAACCATGAAAAGATCAAAAACCGCAGTAAACTTCGGTACATTTCATAGTGTTTTTTTCACTATATTAAAATATGCCTATAACTTGAGTGTTAATAATATTATCAAGGATGATGAAAGAATAAATTGCATTAAGAGCATTATTAATAAAATGGGAATTAGTTATGATGATGAAAAGGAGTTTATAGCTGAAATCTTATCTGAAATTAGTATGGTAAAAGGCAATAGGATAGAGCTTTCAAGCTATTATTCAAGCTCTTGTGGAGATGAAGTTTTCAGAAGAATTTATCAAGAATATAACAAAAAAATTCGCCAGGCTAACCGAATTGATTTTGACGATATGCTTTTATTGTGTTATGAGCTATTATCACAGAGAGAGGATATATTAAGGCTGTGGCAGGATAAGTTTAGATATATATTAATTGATGAATTTCAAGATATTAATATATTACAGTATGATATAATAAAACTGTTGGCAAAGCCTAGAAACAATCTATTTATTGTAGGAGATGACGATCAGTCTATTTACAGATTTCGCGGTGCAAGGCCGGAAATTATGCTTAATTTCCCTAAGGACTATCCTAATTGCAAAAAAATATTTCTGAATATAAATTATAGGTCAGGGATAAAGATTATAGAGACTGCTAATAAATTGATTTCAAATAATAAGGTTCGCTATGAAAAGTCATTAAAGCCCCATAAAAAGGATGAAGCTAGGGTGGTAAGCTGCCAATTTGAAACTATGGGGGAGCAAAACATAAAACTGGTGGAGGAGATTTATAAGCTTTTTAAAAGTGGGATACCCTTGTCAGAAATGGCTATTTTGGTTCGTACCAATCTTGGTGCCGGAGCCATTATTCATAAGCTGATGGAGTATAATATTCCCTTTTTTGCCGGAGATAATATTCCTAATATCTACGACCATTGGATAACCGAGGATTTAATTGCGTATATGAGAATTGCTATGGGGGAAGACGGCAGGGGTCTGTATCTTCGGATTATAAACAGACCAAAGCGCTATATAAGCCGGGAATGCTTTGATACATCCCAGGTTAATTTTGAAGATCTTTATAATTATTATGAAGATAAGGAGTGGATGATAGACAGAATAGATCAGCTGGAATATGATTTGGCAATGCTTGCAGGGATGAGTCCTTATGCAGCAATTCAATATATCAGAAGAGCCGTAGGATATGAGGATTTCCTTAAAGAATATGCAAAGGATAGGAGATTAAGTGAAGAAGAACTAATTGATGTTCTAGATGAGATACAGGAGGGTACAAAAGGATTTGATTCTTTTGTTGAATGGTTTGAATATATTAAACAGTATAAGGAGGAGCTTAAAAAACAGGCTCAACATAATACTAATAAAAATATTGATGGTATAAGAATAATGACCATGCATAGTTCTAAGGGGTTGGAATTTGAAACCGTCTTTATTGTGGATGTCAATGAAGATATTACTCCCCATAAAAAAGCCCTATTACCTGAAGATATTGAAGAAGAGAGAAGGTTATTTTATGTTGCTTTAACAAGAGCCAAGAAATATCTCTATATATTTTCCCCTAAAAAACGTTATAACAAGGATATGGAACCCTCACGGTTTATTAATGAACTTAAGGGAAATAATTAATAAGGCTATTCCATAATTATAGTTATGGAATAGCCTTAATTACTTATTAATTAAAGAATCGGAGAGTTTATATTTATTCCTCATCTTCTTCATCTTCAAAATCATCATCATCATCAAATAGCTCGTCAAATTCTTGCTCATCAAGAATTTCTTCAAATGCATCAGCAACAGCTTCAAATTCGTCGTCATCTTCGATGTTAAGAAGCTGGGGCTCATCATTTTCATCTTCCTGTATAAAACGGTACAGGAATACATTATCCTCTTCCTCTCCTTCTATAGGTTGAAGGGCAATATAATCTTTATCATTTACTGTAAAGATTTCTAAGACGATACATTGTAATTCGGTTCCGTCGTCCAATGATAATGTAATGATATCATGGTAATGATCGTGCCCGCATCCGCAGCTATCGTTATGAATGTGTTCGCTCATAATACTACCTCGCTTTTTAATTTTTTCCCTGATAAAAGAATCAGTGGAATATAAATAGAATGTATCAGATTGAGGAAAAAAATGCAAGCAAAAGATATATTTATTAAAAAATATATTGACTTTATATTAAAATATTTTAAAATAAAAACGTGGGAAAACCATATCAGTAATAATATAAAAGAGAGGGGTACATTTAGGTGGCTGCAACAAAGCCTAAAGAAAATGAAGCTAGGAATCAAAAAATTCCGCCGGAATTACAAGCGGATAAACATGAGGTAAAAAAACGGCTTGAACGGGAAAAGAAAGCCCTTAAGAAAAAGCAGCTGGAGGAGGATTTTGGCAGACAAAAACGTCAAATAAAGGGTAAGAAAAATACCAAGACTAATTGGACCAGACAATATGAATATGGACTGCTAGACGAGGATGATTATTCAGATTACTAGATAGAAGCTTTCTTGGAATTAACCTGTACATATGTTATACTATATAAGATAAATATACTAGCAGCTTATTATTGACATCTTAGGAACTTAGGTTCTTAAGATGTCTTTTGTAATATATATAAATACAAATATTTTAAAAATTTTTGTATTGGCAAGGTTTTGGAGGAATTTATAAATGGGCGACAGTAAAAAGGAGATTAAAATATCGGTAAGAAACCTGGTAGAGTTTATTATGCGGTCAGGGGATCTTGATAATACCCGTAGTAGTAAAAATGAAGTTGAGGCCATGCAGGCAGGTAGCCGAATTCATAGAAAGATTCAAAAACAGATGGGGGCAAACTATACCCCTGAAGTTCCCCTTAGTATAACGGTTCCTGTTAACTATAAAGAGGTAAATTTCGATTTAACTGTTGAGGGTAGAGCCGATGGAATTATTAAAAATAATTTAGATGAAATCAATTATATGTCTGCTCTTATATCTAATGAGGAGATTACTAAAGCCTCAGAGATTACTGTAGATGAGATAAAAGGGGTTTATAAGGATTTAGACCTTCTTACGGAGCCTGTTTTGGTACATCGGGCACAGGTCATGTGCTATGCTTATATTTATGCTGTCAAATATAATCATGAAAGAATTGGTATAAGACTAACTTATTGTAATATGGAGTCAGAATGCCAAAAACATTTTGAAGAAGTTTTTTCGATAGACCAGTTAACAGACTGGTTTAATAATCTAATTAAAGAATATGCTAAATGGGCAGTTTGGCAGATGAAATGGATTATTAAAAGGGATGAAGAAATTAATAAAGTGGATTTTCCCTTTCCCTATAGAAAAGGACAAAAAGACTTAGTTACCGGAGTATATAGAACAATTTTAAGAAAGAAAAATTTATTTATAGAAGCACCTACCGGAGTAGGTAAGACTATATCTACTATATTTCCTGCCGTGAAAGCTATGGGAATGGGTATTTGCTCTAAAATTTTTTATCTTACTGCAAAGACTATTACAAGAACCGTGGCTGAAGATACATTTCACTTGCTGATGAAGCAAGGAATTAGTATGAAAGTTACTACTATTACTGCTAAAGAAAAAATTTGCATCCTAGATAAGCCGGACTGTAATCCCATATCTTGTAATAGGGCAAAAGGCCATTATGACAGAGTTAATGATGCTGTTTATGATATGTTAACCAGTGAGGATGAAATTTCTAGAGATTTAATTTTAAGCTATGCCGGAAAACATATGGTTTGCCCCTTTGAAATGTCTCTGGATATAAGCTTATGGTCAGATGCTATTATCTGTGATTATAACTATGTTTTTGATCCCAATGTTTATCTTCGAAGATTTTTTGCTAATGAAAAGCAGGAAGAGTATGTATTTCTTATAGATGAAGCCCATAACCTGGTAGATAGAGCCAGGGAAATGTATAGTGCTATTTTGTATAAGGATGATTTTCTTAAAGTTAAATCTCTAGTGAAAGGACATGCTCCCAAGCTAATAAAAATGCTGGATAAATGTAATAAGGATTTGCTGAAGAAAAAAAGAGAATGTGATGAATTTGAGGTATTGGATGACATAGGTGACTTATATATTCATTTAATGGGATTAATGACTGAGTACGAAGCCTACCTGCAGGATTATAAACTAGAAGAAGGAAGAGAAGAAATCCTAAAGTTGTATATGGATATTCGCCATTTCCTAAACATATATGAAATCCTAGATGATTGCTATACTATTTATACAGATTATGATGAGGAAGATAATTTTCGGATTAAGCTACAATGTATGGATCCTTCAAGGAATTTAAGCCGATGTTATGAGAAGGGGAGAAGTGCGGTTTTGTTTTCAGCTACCCTGCTTCCTATTAAGTACTATAAGGAACAATTAGGAGGAAAAGAAGATGATTATGCCGTATATGCTCCCTCCTCATTTAGTAAAAAGAATAGGATTATAATGGTGGCAAAGGATGTAAGCACAAAATATACCCGTAGAAATGAGAGGGAATATGGTAAAATTTTAAATTATATTAAAGAATTTACAAGGGCAAAAACCGGCAATTACATGGTTTTCTTTCCTTCCTATCAAATGCTGCAAACCATTGCTGATATGGCCGGGAACGATATAGAAGGACTTGTAGTACAAAGTGCTAATATGACGGAAGAGGAGAGGGAAGTATTTTTAGATGAATTTGTAGAAAATCCTGTAACAAGCAGGGTGGGTTTTTGTGTTATGGGGGGGATATTTAGTGAAGGAATTGACCTAAAAAATAGCAGGCTAATTGGTGTAGTTGTTGTAGGAACCGGTCTGCCCATGGTATGTAATGAGAGAGAGTTATTTCGGTCTTATTATGAGGAAAAAGTCGGCAAGGGTTTTGAATATGCCTATCTATATCAGGGTATGAATAAGGTCCTACAATCGGCCGGAAGAGTAATTCGGACCAAAGAGGACCATGGGGCAATTCTTTTATTAGACGAAAGATTTCTTAAGGCTCAGTATTATCAGCTGTTTCCTAGGGAATGGTTTCCTTTTGAGCCGGTAAACCTTTCGGAGATGTCTTTAAAGCTTACGGATTTTTGGCTTAAAAATACAGAGGCTTATTAGAATATCTGGCTTTTGAACCCTTTGACAGGAAATTTTTACCTGAAACCCAGCGATAGATGGCATTAGTTAAATAGAATAATAATGCTCCTATTGCTCCCCCAATTAAGCCATAAATTAGGTCATCAATGTCGCATCTGCCAGGGATTATTAAATACTGAATCAATTCAATTGTAGATGGAAGTAAGAGTAAGTAGATTAGCCAGATAAATTTGGAGGTATTTCGAAGCAACAAAATACCATAGTAGCCATAGGGCATATATATAAGTATTCTGCTAATAAAATAGATAAATATGTCACTAAAAGGTATCATATGATTAATATAATTCTCTATCTGTGTAGCACTTGTCCAAAACGGAGTAAAGTTTACACTGTCAAATATAGGGTATATTCTTGGATAAGTCTTCTGACCAAATGAGATATATATAAGGACTGTAATATAAAAGAGTAAAAATATAATATTAACATTTCGATAGAAACTATTGAAATGTTCAATTCTTGATCCATAATCAAACATATGGCGTATAAAACAGTGTATCACCGGTATTAGCCAATTAAGGGCAAGAATACCAAGTAAGCTTTTAGTAAAAGGCAGAAGTTTAGTATCTGCCCCAAAATATATAAGTAAAGTAATAATAGTAGAGATAAACAAAGTTAAAATGGTATACAAAGTACAAGCTTTATAGGTTAAAGATTGTTCTAATAGAATATGTATACTTAATATAACAACCACACTACTAATTCCGAGAATAATAAAAGGTGAAGTAAAGAACAAGTAAGCTGCAAACTGTAATATTATGCTTATAATACTTAAAAATATAATCAATGAGGATAACTCCATAGAGGAGCGCTTTCTCATGGTTACACCTGCTTTCATTATAATATCATACGAATTTTTTTGGGAATGCAGCGAATGCTGATATGAGAACTAAAGGCTGGGGTTTCTCCGTCAGTATGAATTGCCGCTTCCCTATCTGATATAATCTCTATACTGGAACACTTAAAGTATTTTACGGTCTTAAGCTTAATATGTTTACCAAAGATTATGGTAGGTAAAAGCAACATGACAATAGCCCGAGGCATTCCATGGACTAGACAGACGTTTAACTTACCGTCCCTAGGGTCAGCACCGGGAGCCATCATAAGACCTCCGCCTTCAAATGGATGTATCATACCTGATATTAGAAGTACATTTTTAAAATGATCTTTCTTAATACCATCTATGAGAATGGTTGAATTTAAGAAATCAACTTTAAATAATTGCTTAATAGCCAGTGCAAGATAGACAAACTTACCTGCACCAAATCTGTTTAATTTCTTTTTTAACTCTGATGACTGAACTTCAACACATACACTGGCATCATATCCCGTACCACTGGAACATATAAATTTTCTGCTTTTAGCTTCTTTTTTATGGTATGTAATCTCACCATAATCTAAATATGTAAATTTATTGGGTTTTAATACATTTGATAAGGCCTTCAGTGGTTTTTTTGATATCTTAAGGCTTCTTGCCAAGTCATTACTGGAACCTGAAGGAATATATCCTAAAAACACTTCGTCATAATTGTCTATTCCGTTGATTACTTCATTTAAAGTACCGTCTCCACCTAGAACAACTATATTTTTAATTCCTTTATACTTACGGCAGATTTCCTCGGCTAGTTCTGTGGCATGGCCCTCATACTGTGTAAAGTCTGCTGTGTAAGAAATATTCTGAACTTCTAGCTCTTTCTCTATAATCTGCCAATAACGAATTCCCTTTCCTGAGCTAGAATTTGGATTAATTAAAAAATGATACATTATTTTGTCTTCTCCCTTTACCCTATTATCTGCCTTTATTAAATTGATAATTAAATATTATATGAAATAAGTTTCATTGTCAATTGTTTGCGCAGAATATTACAGTAAATTTTAGTCAGATAAGACAGTGTTTTAAATTTGATTTTAACCTAAAAACAGGCACAGAATTGTCCTTGCTTCATAAGATATATAGAACGAAAGAGTGTATTAAATGATGATAAAAATTGAAAGGAGTATATAGATGGAGAGACGGATGTATCGTAGCACGGGTCGCGGTAGATATGCTACACCATATAGACAGACACAGCCGGTATGCGATGATATCGTAGGAAAATATGATCCGGATAAAGATTGTGGGTGTGACAAAGACAGAAGAAGCTATTGCGAAGATGATTTCAAACCGGAACGATTTCCAATAGGCATGTGTTATGTTCCCTGGCAATGCTTTAGGGACTTATATGAAAATGAGTTTGTTGCTCTAGAAAATGGAACCTTATTTAAGGAATTGGATAAAGACTGGTATGGAAGGGGTTGTAAGTAGGGTGGATAGAACAAATAGAGAAAAATTATTTGCTTGTATTACAGCAACAAGCTTCGTCTTGGATGATTTAAGAATCTATCTTGATACCCATCCTAATGACCAGGAAGCTTTAGATTATTGGAGGAAGGTAGAGAGAGTAAGAAATGAAGCTGTTGAAGAATATACAAAATGCTATGGACCTATCAACAGCTATGATGTAGATGTAAAAAACAAATGGACTTGGGTAGAAGAACCATGGCCATGGGAAGGTAGGTGCTAGTATATGTGGAGTTATGAAAGAAGATTACAATATCCTGTAAATATTAAACAACGTAACCCCAGGCTGGCCCAGGTAATAATAAGCCAGTTTGGCGGCCCTGACGGTGAGCTTGCTGCTTCTATGCGCTATCTGTCACAGCGTTATTCCACAAAAAACAGGAAAGTGGCAGGTGTGCTTACAGATATAGGGACTGAAGAACTGGCCCACATGGAAATGGTCAGTGCTATTGTCCATCAGCTTACAAAAGATTTAACACCCCAAGAAATAATGGAAGGCAACTTTGAAAGGTATTATGTAGATCATACTTTGGCCCTGTGGCCTCAGTCTGCCGGTGGAATACCCTTTAATGCTTGCTTCTTCCAGAGTAAAGGTGATCCAATTACCGATATGGTTGAGAATATGGCAGCGGAGCAAAAAGCAAGAACCACCTATGATAATATTTTACGTCTTGTCCATGATCATGATGTATGTGATCCTATTAAATTCTTAAGGCAAAGAGAAATCAACCATTTCCAAAGATTTGGTGAGGCCTTAAGAATAATAACTGAGGAATTAGATTCAAAGAATTTCTATGCAATTAATCCAGATTTTACAGCGGATTTATGTAAATAAAACAATAAGCCCAAAGGCATTAGCTTTTGGGCTTATTTTTGTATGGTAGGATGAATATTCAAAAATGGGGTAGTATAAACATAAGAATAAGTAACTTGACGCTTAAATCTATGCATGGTAAAATATTGGAACAAAACATAGCATTACTTGCTTAAGGAGGAAAAAATGAATAACTTATTAGTAGCACAATCAGGCGGTCCGACAACGGCTATAAATGCCACCCTGGTTGGTGTATTAAAGGGAGCCAGAATTAGTGATAAGGTAGATAAAGTATTTGGCGCTAAGAATGGTATAGAAGGGGCAATTAACGACAACCTGATTGACCTTAATGAATTGCTTAAGGACACAGAGGCTTTAGATACCCTGACCTATACTCCATCATCTGCCCTAGGATCTTGCAGATACAAGATGAAGGATTGGAGAGAAGATGATGAGCCTTATAAGAAAATAATTGATACCTTTATCAAGCATGAAATCAAATATTTTATCTATATCGGTGGAAATGACTCCATGGACACCGTTAATAAGCTTGCAGAATATTGTAAAATGAATAATCATGATTTCTATATTATGGGTGCTCCTAAGACTGTTGATAATGATCTAAATCTTACAGATCACAGTCCCGGATTTGGTTCTGCAGCAAAGTATATTGCTACTACAATTTCTGAAATAGAAAGAGATATCAGTGTATATGATATTCCTGCTGTAACTATCGTAGAAATTATGGGTAGAAATGCCGGTTGGCTTACAGCTGCTTCAGCTTTAGCTAGGGTTAATGGTGGACCAGGTCCTGATTTAATTTATTTGTGTGAAAAGGACTTTGACAATGATAAATTTATTCAGGATATAAAGGACAAGTTGGCAGTAAAGCCCGGTGTTTTAGTTACTATCAGTGAAGGTATTAAATACAGTGACGGTTCATATGTGTCTGATTCCATATCCAGTGGAGCTGTAGACAATTTTGGTCATAAATATATTGCAGGATCTGCCAAGGCATTAGAACAGTTGGTAAGAAATGAAATCGGCTGTAAGGTAAGAGCTATTGAACTTAACCTAATGCAAAGAGCAGCGGCTCATATTGCCAGTGAAACTGACATTATTGAGTCTCAAATGCTTGGCCAAAAGGCATTTGACTGTGTTGTTAACGGTGTGACCGGTAAAATGGCAGCTATTCATAGACTAGGTGATAATCCTTATCAAGTGGAATTTACAGCTGTTGATGTTAGCCAAGTTGCAAACCACGAAAAAACCGTACCGACAGATTGGATTACACCTGAAGGCAATGATGTGACTGAAGAGATGATGACATATCTAAGACCTCTTATTATGGGTGAAGTTAATATTAAGTATGAAAATGGTATTCCTAAACAGTTAAGACTTTATTAATTTTCTGATTTAATAATTATGATTAAGATTTAATTGTAAAGGGGCACTTATAATCTTATAGTGCAAGGCTATGACTGCATTATAAGATTATAAGTGCCCTAATATTTGCAATAAAAATCTAATTACCAGAACAAATGATCCTGTATCTTTACACTGTTTTTCTTTTGATCGTGTCCTTTTCTTACAGCAGCTTTATATTCATTAAAGTACAAACGATCACCTATATTATTTTCACCGGATAAGGCGGCTTTTGCGGCCTTTATTGAAAGCAGTTGAGATTTTGATGAATAATTATCATACAATTCTAATTGTTTAGCCAGGGACCCGTTTGTTGCCACAGTAAACTGACCGGATTGATAAATTACTTTCTCTATAGTATTGGGATATTTAGATGATTTTACTCTGTTTAATACAACATTGGCAACGGCCAGTTTCCCTTCATAGCTTTGATTACCAGCTTCTGAATGAACTAAGCAGGCTAGTAATTTTAATTCATCTTCGGTATAATTTACTTCTTCCCTATATTTAATCTCTGTTTCTTTTTTGATTCTTTCTTCTTCCTGTATTTTTTTAAGTTCTTCTTCCTCTGCTTTGGATATGGCTTTATTAAAATCTATTAGAATATCAACATACTCTTTTTTTACATAACCCATAACCTTATCATCGGTGATATCTACTTTTACCCAGTCATCTAAAAGGTCGATTACAGGATAGGATTCCTTTTCGTATATAACCGTAACTACTTCAGAGTCGGGGTCTGGTTTTTTCCTTACATTTAAACCATCTGCATTAACCGTTATCTTCTTGATACCGTATTTTTCAATTAATTCGTCATCGGAAATGCCGGTTTTTAAATATTTAGATTTGATATAGCCTTTAACACTGCCGGATTCGATATAATACCAATCTTCCATTGTATCTAATATTATGGCTGCTGAGTCCCTGTAAAGTTTACCCATAATATCACTGTCAGTATTTGCATCGCTTCTAATATTTACATAGGTATCTGCAATTGATATGCCTATATTGAAATACTGAGATTCTTCAGCCTTATTGTTGTCATCTGAGAAGGAAGATTTATATTTATTGAAACCGCTTATTCCATTGGTGTTTTTATCTACTAGGCTGTTAATATACTCTTTTGAAAGATACAGCTGCTGATTAACTAAGGCCATACTATCATAATAATTTGAAATAGCCTTCAAACTAAAACTTTCAATTTTTTGCACTTTTGGATTCTCCCTATTAACAGGAAGATATGATGGAAGTATAAATTCAAAAAATATAAAAGTACAAAAAGAAGATAAAAACACTAGCATGGAAAATATGGTTCGTTTCATATTCATAATTCACCTTCCAAGAGTGTTGTTTCGGTATCAAAAGCTATTATATCCCAATTTAAGCAAAAAGGCAAATATTACAAGGACAAATATGGTAATAATTTATATATTTATAAATTGATTTATACAAATTAACAAAATTTAAGCTTCTTCTAGAATTTTATTCTCTATCAATTTAGACACAGTTTCAGCTATTTCAGTTGATTTCATATCTTTATAATCATGGTAATAAAGAGGCTTTAAATAATGGACATGAACCATTTGCTTACGGATTGATCCGGTATCAAATACTTTATAGGAATCTATTAAGGCAATGGGAACTATAGGGCATTTGGCATTCATGGCGCTTTTAAAGCTGCCTCCTTTAAATGGAAGAAGATTATTACCATCCTTTGAACGGGTTCCTTCGGCAAATATAATAAAGTTTTCACCGGATTTTACCCGCCGGGTCATATTCTTAATAACTCCCATGGACTGTCTGATATCTTCCCTATCAATAATTTCCGCTTGTAAAAGTTTAATAACTTGCTTTAAAAGAAAAATATCTTTAACTTCTTTTTTCATTACTGTTGCCAAGGGCCTTTCATGGGTCTGTATGATTGCAAGAGCATCAAATAATCCCTGATGATTGGGAAACATTATATAGCCGTTTTCTTTTGGAAGATTCTCAAGGCCGGTAACACGGATTTTAACCCTGCCCCTCTTTATAATAGTTAATACTATTTTTCGAAGATAGTCATATCTGGTTTTTACATCATATTTTTCAATATTGCAAAGTCTAAATATTTTGAATATCCAAAAAGGAAGGTTAAACAGACTTCGAATTACCATTAATATAATTCTTTTCATTAAAGCAATCCTTTCTTAAATAAATGTATGTAAGTTAGGTCAAAGGATTTCGAAGCCCTTTAAATGTTTTGAACGGCTGGGATGCCTAAGTTTTCTCAGGGCCTTTGCCTCAATCTGTCGGATTCTTTCTCGGGTAACATTAAACTCCTTACCGACTTCTTCTAAAGTTCTTGTTCTACCGTCTGTTAAGCCAAAGCGAAGCATTAGAACTTTTTGTTCCCTTTCTGTTAAAGTGTCAAGAAGTTTTGATATCTGATCTTTAAGACTAGAATAGGTGGCCACTTCCTCTGGGCCCAAGGTATTTTCGTCTTTAATAAAATCACCTAGATGACTATCATCCTCTTCACCGATAGGAATGTCTAGGGAAATAGGATCAGATGAAATTTTTAAAACTTCGCGAACCTTTTCAACAGGCATATTCAATGCTTCGGAAAGTTCCTCTTCTGTAGGCTCCCTGCCCAGATCTTGAAGGAGGGCTCTGGATGTACGGTAGGTTTTATTTATTATCTCTGACATATGAACAGGAATGCGTATAGTACGGCTTTGATCGGCAATGGATCTGGTAATTGCTTGTCTAATCCACCAAGTGGCATATGTACTAAATTTAAAACCTTTTGTATAATCGAATTTCTCAACGGCTTTAATTAAGCCTAAATTTCCTTCCTGTATTAAATCCAGAAATGATAGGCCTCTTCCTACATACCGTTTAGCTATGCTTACAACCAGACGAAGATTGGATTCGGCAAGTAATTGTTTGGCGGTTTCATCACCGTCTTCTATACGTTTAGCCAGTTCAATCTCTTCTTCGGTACTTAATAAAGGGTAGTTGCCAATCTCTTTCAAATATAAATGAACAGGATCATCCGATACAATATTGTCAGTGGATGTCATGTATATGTCTTCTTGGGAGGATATTTCTTCTGCTGGCTCATCAAGTTCTAGTAGTTCCTCATCTTGTTCATTAACATCTTCCGGAGTGTCTAATACAACAATGTTATAAGTCTCAAGTTTTTCAAAAACCTTATCAACTTGCTTATTATCAAGTTTTAAATCCTTAATAAAAGTATTGATCCTTTCAACTTCAATAATACCTTGTTCCTTTTTAGCATATTTAACTAGTTCTCCAAATTTTTTTTCAAAATTATTATGGACAATCTGTTCATTCATAGATGTACCTCCATCTTTAGAACTTGAAATACTAAGCATTATTATAACATAGGCTAGGACATATTAAAACAAGTAAAATTACAGGCCCCAGCAATATGAAAATGATGGAGTTATATGGTGATAAGCAGAGGTTAAATTAAAAAAATAGGCATTATGATATAAGCATAATACCTATTTTTTCTTTAGTTTATGATTATGTTACTTGTCTTATTAATATGCAATCTTATTAGGGTTTAATTAACCTTAGGAAGTAGATCAAAACCTTTTTGTAAATTTTCGTCACTGGGAATATAATCTGTCATGGTACCGCTTAGGTAGGAATTATAGGCTGTCATATCAAAATACCCTGTTCCGGTAAGGCCAAAGAGTATGGTCTTTGCCTCCCCTGTTTCCCGGCAGCGGATTGCCTCATCAATTGCAGCCCGTATGGCATGGGCAGATTCCGGTGCGGGAAGGATAGTTTCTTGTTTTGCAAAAAGTACGGCAGCTTCAAATACTTTGGTTTGTTCCACTGCTATAGCTTCCATATATCCATCGTGATATAGCTTAGATAAAATTGGGGACATGCCATGGTAACGAAGTCCTCCCGCATGGTTAGCTGAAGGAATAAAGCGGCTTCCTAGGGTATACATTCTTGCTAGGGGCGTAACCCTTCCCGTGTCACAAAAATCATATGCATATTTTCCTCTGGTAAGAGAAGGACATGAGGCAGGCTCAACAGCTACTATTCTAGGAGAAGCTTTGCCGGTCAATTTATCCTGCATAAAGGGTGCAATTAAACCGCCTAAATTAGAGCCTCCGCCGGCACATCCTATGACTATATCAGGATATTCATCCAGCATTTCTAATGCTATCTTACTTTCAAGTCCGATTATTGATTGATGAAGTAATACCTGATTTAAAACTGAGCCAAGCACATAACGATATCCGGGATTGGACATGGCTTTTTCTATAGCCTCCGATATGGCACATCCTAAGCTTCCGCCGGTATCAGGATTCTCCTTTAAAATTTCCTGCCCTATTTTAGTAGTATTGCTGGGGCTTGGGACTATTTCAGCACCGTAAGTCTGCATAACAGTTTTTCTAAAAGGTTTCTGTTCGTAGGAAACTTTTACCATATAGACTGTTAAAGGTAGGTTGTAGAAGGCGCAGGCTTCGGCTAGTGCTGTTCCCCATTGACCGGCTCCGGTTTCGGTAGTAAGCCCTTTAAGCCCTTGCTTTTTAGCATAATAAGCTTGTGCGATAGCAGAGTTTAACTTATGACTTCCTGATGTGTTATTACCTTCATATTTAAAGTAAATTTTTGCCGGTGTTTTTAAGGCCTTTTCTAAATTGTAAGCACGAACTAAAGGGGAGGGACGGTACATCTTATAAAATTCCTGTATTTCTTCGGGAATATCAAAATACCTAGTTGTACAATCCATTTCTTGATGAGCCAGTTCTTCGCAAAATATCGGATAAAGATCTTCTACCTTGACGGGTTTTAAAGTGGCTGGATTAAGAAGGGGATCATGTTGCTGTTTCATATCCGCCCGTAGATTATACCATTGTTTTGGCATCTGATCTTCAGTAAGATATAAGCGATGGGGGATTTTTTTTGCCATAATAATTCTCCTTTCTTTTTTGAAAACAAAAGTTTTGTATAAAAAAAGCATTTGTTCCAGCAATCACTGGGACAAAAGCTTAGACTTCTGCGGTACCACCCGGTTTGGTGCGGCTGCACCCACTTATTCCATGTACATATATACATGCTCCCTTGATAACGGTTGGAGATACCGTCAGGTATTACTCGTCAGCATTGCTGATTTTCTTCCTGCCCTCGTAAGTCCATTCAGTATTACATTTATTATTGCAATTCCACCCTCTGCAACTCTCTGTAAATAATGATAATACTTACTATTCTTACTCGACGGTTTATGGTAATATTCACTATTTTTATCAATTTTGTTCTAGTATATAATCCTTAAGGTAAAATGTCAATATATAGATATATTTATTATATGTATATTTTTTAATATTGCTTTAGACAATTTTCAAGTTCATGTTTTATTTTTTCCTTTAGATGGCTGGGATTAAGAACCTTAGCCCCCTTGCCAAACTGTAGTATCCATCTTATTAGCTCATCTGTAACAGCGGTATTTCTAATAAAGGTAATACCGTCATTTGTCTGTATTATTTCGTCAGCCAAATCAGCTTCATATTCTAAGATATACTTAGATGTTCTTTTATCAAAGGAAATTATTATTTGTTCAACTAGGCTTCCTGAAAGATGAATAAATTTTTTTCTGTTTCTTTCCTCATAATAATTTTCCGGTATCTGAAAGCTGTCTTCTAATATAGTCAGTGCACGAATCCTAGAGACCCTAAAATCCCTAATATCATTACGAAGCTCACAGTAGCCTACCACACATAGAGCACCGTCGTTAATAAAAAGCTCATATGGATGAATGACCCGGATAGTGTCTTCGTCACTTCCAAACCTGCGATAAATAATTCTTGTCTTTTTTTTGTTTTGTATGGCCTGGTGGAGCTTTTTTTCAAATTCAGGGTTAAGGGAATCGTTGATATATTGGTTGGTGTTGATAGTAACAAGACCGGAAAAGTGCTTAATAAATTCTCTGTTTAGATTGCCGGTATTATCAAGAAGCTTATGTATAAGTTCAAGGGCAGTTCTTCCCATGGTCATATATTGATAGGGTTTTAGAAGTTCCATCATAAATGCAAGGGAGATTAACTCCGGTGAGGTAAAGGTTATATCACTAAGGCGGAATTTATCTGCTGTATAGTAAGTTTTACCCTTTCTTTCTTCCTCTGTGATAAAGCAAATACGAGATAGGCTATCTATATCTCGCATAATTGTCTTTTTATCCACTACTACATTCCATTTTTCTAAGGAAGAACGGATATCACTGATAGTATATCCTCTTTTATTTTCCGAAAGCAATAACAGGATAAAAATTTGCCTCTCAGTTTGTGCCATGTCCTTCATAGTGTTCCCCCTATTATAATATTTATAAATTTATTATCAGATGGGATTTGCCTGAATTTAACATAGTTTGAATAAGTAATATACTGGTTATATCTTACTACAAGGATTCTTAATATTCAAGAAAGTTTAAAATTCTATTTAATATTACTTTATTATTCAGCATAAGTCTTATAAATAACAGAATAATGTAGAATACTTACTGTTTAAGTTAATTGATGTAAAAACATCTGTATCGGAGAGTAGGGGACTTTGAAAAAGCCAGGAAATTTACCGATGAAGCCTTAGGAAAGGATAAAATAGATTCCGGGGCTTTAAGATCCCTAGCTATTTTACATATGCTTGAGCAAAATATGGAAGAGGCACTTAAGGTGGCCGAAGAAGCTTATAATAATTATTCCGATGGAGAATATATCCGGGAGACCTACTTGATTGCCTTGCATTTTAATGATTTGATAGAAGAGGCACAAGTAATAAAAAATGAAATTATTGAACTTCAAGGACAGCTTGAAGAAGAGACACAAAAGCTTTTAGAGGGAGAAATAACATTAGAAGAATATTATGTGGAAGGGTAGGAATATAAGATGATGATAATACCAGGTTTTATTATATCGATTTTAACTTTTCCGGGAGTAATTGTACATGAACTTGCTCACCAGATTTGTTGTTATATATGTGGTATAAAAGTGTATGAGGTTAAATATTTTCAATTTAAGAATCCTAACGGATATGTTATCCATGAAGGAAGTAACCATCCCGGTAAAGTGTTTATTACTTCTATGGGACCCTTTATTTTTAATACCATTTTAGGAAGTCTAATAATATTGCCTGCCTCAATTCAGTTTTTTGCATTTAAGGTAAATAGCGATATTCTAAACCTTATACTTGTGTGGGCCGGTTTTTCAATTTTAATGCATGCATTTTGCAGTACCGGTGATGCTAAAGTGATGGTGCAACAAATTTTAAAAAATAAAAAAGTCGGAATAATCCCAAAAATTCTTACAGCACCATTTGTGGGCCTGGTTTATATTGGAGCTGTAGGTTCAGTTGTTTGGCTGGATGCAGTTTATGCCGCAGTGGTTGCTATGTTGCTACCGAATTTATTGGTATAAACTTGTCAGTTTAAGTTAAAAGTTTATGAACAAACTATGAATACACATATGTGTATTCATAGTTTGTTTGCAAAAAATTAACAATTTGTTAACGGTAACAGATATCATTAAATTTTTCTTGACATTTGAAAAGGAAAAAAGTATAATCATTTAGCATGCTAACTTGCATGCAATGTATTTTTTATGCGTATTTTGCTGAAACTGTTAGCATATCTACTGCGCATATTATACCACAGAAAGTTAATTATAATTTGGGAGGTGAAAAATTAATGCCTACATTTAACCAGCTAGTGAGAAAGGGCAGGAAGTCAGTTGAGTATAAATCCAATTCTCCTGCATTGCAGAAGGGATTTAACTCATTGAAAAAGAAGACTACAGATGTATCTTCACCACAAAAAAGAGGTGTATGTACAGCTGTAAGAACTGCAACACCCAAGAAGCCGAACTCCGCTCTTCGTAAGATTGCCAGGGTTCGTCTGTCCAACGGTATCGAAGTTACAAGCTATATTCCCGGCGAAGGTCATAACCTTCAGGAGCATAGTGTTGTACTTATCAGAGGTGGAAGGGTAAAGGACTTGCCCGGTACCAGATATCACATCGTCAGAGGTACACTTGATACTGCAGGCGTTGCCAACAGAAGACAGGCACGTTCCAAGTATGGTGCTAAAAGACCGAAAGACGCAAAAAAATAATAAGACAGCCTAGTTAAGCAAAGAATTGTATAAAGCATTCTTTTGTGATGAAGTTAAGTGCCGGATTAATTTTTTATTTCCTTTTGATTTGTATATTCTGTGGGTTACAAATTAAGTGGAATGGTAACATTTCATATATGGAAAATGAAGTTAAGCTGAGCACGGACACAATCAAAGAAAGCGAGTATCTTTCATTTGTGAGTACCTAGGAATTAATGTAACTGACGAAATGGAATAAAATTTCGTTTAGTATTGTTAAGGAGGGAAGAAGCGTGCCAAGAAAAGGACATATACCTAAAAGAGATGTACTGGCGGATCCGGTTTACAACAATAAGGTTGTAACAAAGCTTATCAACAATATTATGTTAGATGGCAAAAAAGGTACCGCACAGAAAATCGTATACGGAGCCTTTGAGAAGGTAGCAGAAAAGTCCGGAAGGGATGCCGTTGAGGTATTCGAGGAGGCTATGAATAACATCATGCCTGTTCTTGAAGTTAAAGCAAGACGTATCGGCGGTGCAACCTATCAGGTTCCGGTTGATGTAAGACCTGAAAGAAGACAGGCGTTGGCTCTACGTTGGTTAACTATGTTCTCCAGAAAAAGAGGAGAAAAGACCATGCAGGATAGACTGGCGAATGAAATCTTGGATGCTGCAAATAATACAGGTGCAGCCGTTAAGAAAAAAGAAGATATGCATAAGATGGCAGAGGCAAATAAAGCATTTGCTCATTATAGATGGTAATTATTTAAATATCATAGCATGTTCTTCTTTAATTCTTGACAATAGGTTGATGCATTTGTATAGCTAAAGTCTATTGGAATTGCATTTGGTTTATTATGATAAACTAAATTGTAGGAAACATGATATTTGATGATTGTTTATCATTCTTTGCCATTATCAAGCAAGTTGTAGACATGATTTGCTTGTCATGAATTAAGGAGGAATTATCTTTGGCAGGAAGAGAATATCCATTAGAGAGGACTAGAAACATCGGTATTATGGCTCATATCGATGCGGGAAAGACTACTCTTTCCGAACGTATCTTGTACTATACCGGTGTAAACTACAAAATAGGTAATACCCATGAAGGTACTGCAACCATGGACTGGATGGAGCAGGAACAAGAAAGAGGTATTACAATTACATCAGCAGCGACCACATGTCATTGGACCCAGGAATTTGAGCATAAGAAAAAACCCGGTGCCCTAGAGCATCGTATTAATATTATCGATACTCCCGGACACGTAGACTTTACCGTAGAAGTTGAGCGTTCTCTGCGTGTTCTAGACAGTGCAGTCGGTGTATTTTGTGCTAAAGGGGGCGTTGAGCCTCAGTCCGAAACCGTATGGCGCCAAGCTGATAAATACAATGTACCGAGAATGGCATTTGTTAATAAGATGGACATTTCCGGTGCGGACTTTTTCAATGTTATAAAAATGATAAGAGAAAGGCTCGGGAAAAATCCTGTAGCTATCCAGCTTCCAATCGGTAAAGAAGATACATTTGTAGGTATCATAGATTTATTTGAGATGAAGGCATATTACTATAATGATGATAGAGGCGACGATATCACCATTAAAGAAATACCTGATGACATGAAAGATCTGGCCGAGGAATACAGATCTATTATGATTGAAGCTATCTGTGATACTGACGATGATTTAATAGAGAAGTATCTAGAAGGTGAAGAACCTACCGAAGAGGAGCTTAAAGCAGCTCTTAGAAGGGCTACTATCTCTGTTGAGATTATTCCGGTTCTTTGTGGATCAGCATATCGTAATAAAGGTGTTCAGAAGTTATTAGATGCTATTATCGAATACATGCCTGCTCCTACTGATATCGCTGATATCAAAGGTGTGGATGAAGAAGGCAATGAGGTGACCAGAAAATCTTCTGATGATGAGCCTTTTGCCGCATTAGCATTTAAGATTATGGCCGATCCTTTTGTCGGTAAATTGGCATTCTTTAGAGTTTATTCAGGAACATTAAATTCAGGTTCATATGTACTTAACTCTACAAAGAATAAAAAGGAACGTGTAGGACGTATCCTGCAAATGCATGCCAATAAGAGGGAAGACTTGGAGAGAGTATATTCAGGAGATATTGCTGCAGCTGTTGGACTTAAGTTCACAGCCACCGGTGATACACTTTGTGATGAAAAACATCCTGTTGTACTAGAATCCATGGAATTCCCCGAGCCGGTTATTAATGTTGCTATCGAACCTAAGACAAAAGCCGGACAAGATAAGATGGGTGAGGCTTTGGCTAAACTGGCTGAAGAAGACCCTACATTTAAAGCTTATACCGATGAAGAAACCGGTCAAACAATTATTGCCGGTATGGGAGAACTTCATCTGGAAATTATAGTTGACAGACTGCTTCGTGAGTTCAAGGTAGAAGCTAATGTCGGTGCTCCTCAGGTTGCTTACAAGGAGACCTTTACTAAGACCGTTGAGGTTGACAGCAAGTATGCAAGACAATCCGGTGGACGTGGACAATACGGACACTGTAAAGTGCGCTTTGAGCCTATGGATGCCAATGCAGAGAAGACTTTCGAGTTTGCCTCAGAAGTTGTGGGCGGTGCTATTCCCAAGGAATACATCCCGGCAGTTGGTGCAGGTATCGAAGAAGCAGCAAAAGCAGGTATTCTTGGCGGATATCCTGTGCTTGGTGTAAGAGCAGTCGTATATGACGGTTCCTACCATGAAGTTGACTCCAGTGAAATGGCATTTAAGATAGCAGGTTCCATGGCATTTAAAGATGCTATGAGTAAAGCCGGTGCAGTACTTTTAGAGCCTGTTATGAGAGTTGAAGTTACAGTACCTGAGGAATATATGGGAGATGTTATAGGTGATATCAGCTCCCGTCGTGGACGTATTGAAGGCACTGAGGATCTAAACGGATCAAAACTGATACGTGGATATGTTCCTCTGTCTGAAATGTTTGGATATGCCACAGCCCTTCGTAGCCGTACTCAGGGTCGTGGAGCATACTCCATGTACTTTAATTCCTATGAACCGGTACCTAAAAATGTACAGGAAAAGGTATTGGCAGGAAAAGCTAAGAATTAAGATTAAATTCGCCTAATATTATTAATATTTTCATTTCTTAGTGCTTGAAAATATTTCTAACATGAAATATAATAGGGCATATGAGGCAATTTATAAACAGGCCATAAGTGGAAATCCATATGGAATATCCAGGCGTGAAAACATTTGCTTATAAGCATTATTTTAAAGGAGGACGTTGTAAAATGGCTAAGGCTAAATTTGAAAGAAGAAAACCGCATTGTAATATCGGTACAATAGGTCACGTTGACCACGGTAAAACAACTCTTACAGCAGCTATTACCAGAACTCTTCATGAGAGACTTGGTACAGGTGAAGCTGTAGCATTCGATAAGATTGACAAAGCTCCTGAGGAGAAGGCAAGAGGAATAACAATTTCCACTTCTCACGTTGAGTATGAGACAAACAACAGACACTATGCTCACGTTGACTGCCCAGGACACGCAGACTACGTTAAGAACATGATCACCGGTGCTGCTCAGATGGATGGTGCTATCCTTGTTGTTGCTGCTACTGACGGTGTTATGGCTCAGACTAAAGAGCATATTTTACTTTCCCGTCAGGTTGGTGTTCCTTACATCGTAGTATTCATGAACAAGTGTGACATGGTTGATGACCCTGAGTTATTAGAGTTAGTAGAAATGGAAATCAGAGATCTTTTAACTGAGTATGAGTTCCCTGGTGATGATACACCTATTATTCAGGGTTCAGCTCTTGGTGCTCTTGAAGATCCTAACAGCAAATGGGGAGATAAGATTCTTGAGTTATTCGAAGCTATTGACTCTTGGATTCCTGATCCTCAAAGAGAAAGTGACAAGCCTTTCCTTATGCCTGTTGAGGACGTATTCTCCATTACCGGTCGTGGTACAGTTGCTACAGGCCGTGTAGAGCGTGGTACTTTGAAAGTTTCTGAGGAAGTTGAAATCGTTGGTATTAGAGATGAGAATCGTAAAGTTGTTGTTACCGGTATCGAAATGTTCAGAAAGATTCTTGATGAGGCTCAGGCTGGTGATAACATCGGTGCACTTCTTCGTGGTGTTCAGAGAACAGATATCGAAAGAGGTCAGGTTCTTTGCAAACCCGGCTCCATTACTTGCCATAAGAAATTTACAGCTCAGGTTTACGTATTAACAAAAGAAGAAGGTGGCCGTCATACTCCTTTCTTCAATAACTACAGACCTCAGTTCTACTTCAGAACAACTGACGTTACCGGTGTAATCAACCTTCCTGAAGGCACAGAAATGTGCATGCCTGGCGATAACGTTGAAATGACAATTGAGTTAATTCATCCTATCGCTATGGAACAAGGTTTAGGATTTGCTATCCGTGAAGGTGGCAGAACCGTAGGTTCCGGTAAAGTTGCTACTATTATTGAGTAATACTAACGAAGGTATAATATAAGTTTTATACTAGTTAATTAACTCCCAGAGTAAGATTACTTACTACTGGGAGTTTTTTTGATATAATTTAAAAACTTTTAAAGAATATCTTGTCAAATAAAGAAATATATTTTACATCTAAAAAGTTTATAAATATGTACGATATACATAATATATGATGGTAAGTTATTAAAGTTTTTAAAATAACCTTTGAAAAAAACGGAAAATAAGATATAATATCATAGAGACTAAACAGGGCTCGATTATTATGCAAATTTTACCGATAAAATCACAGTTTTAAAAGATTCTTCACTAAAATTAGATAATAATCTTAGACCATGTTTAAGACCACTTAGAATGGAAGAAAATAAGAAAAGAATTAAAGATAAAACAAATTATAAATATTTAAAATAAAGAATATAAGATACGAAGAAAAAATTAAACTATATAGACCCGTATT
>ERZ773359.423-NODE-423-length-60582-cov-24.129165_pt1 | contig 60582 bp, 55 predicted proteins | sample MGYA00374955_ERZ773359 | MGnify/ENA primary metagenome ERZ773359 (study PRJEB29098, sample SAMN04486028) | biogas fermenter metagenome | study: EMG produced TPA metagenomics assembly of the Biogas fermentation microbial communities from Germany - Plant 4 DNA1... | reverse complement strand
GACCCATCCGCGACTCGAACGCGGGACACCCTGATTAAAAGTCAGGTGCTCTGCCTACTGAGCTAATGGGTCATATTGAAAAATGGGGTGGATGATGGGATTCGAACCCACGATCTCCAGAGCCACAATCTGGCGCCTTAACCAACTAGGCCACACCCACCATATATCCTACAGCGCACCTAGGAGGATTCGAACCCCCGGCACACGGATTAGAAGTCCGTTGCTCTATCCAGCTGAGCTATAGGTGCATAATCGCTGTTTGCAAAGCGTATAGAAAAATTAGGGTTAAAGCGGGTAAAGGGAATCGAACCCTCGCAGCTGGCTTGGGAAGCCAGTGCTCTACCACTGAGCTATACCCGCAGGATTAAATACTCAGTGACATTTTGAGCAAACTTCAATTGCTACAATTTAAAATTATAACAGCTACTATTATTTTTGTCAAGAGAAAATATTTATTTTATTTCAATTAACTTTCCTTCTACTATGTCATTTATTGTTAAAATGCCAACAGTATTTTTCCTATTAAATCCCCTTGGATAGGTTGGACTACCTGGATTCATTATAGTTAGACCATCTATTTTTTCTATCATTGGCACATGGGTATGTCCAAATAATACCAAATCTACATTTAATTCTAAGGCCTTGTAGTACAAGTTTGTAATGCCTTGTTTCACATTATATTTATGGCCATGGGTTAAAAAGATCTTCTTCCCTTTAATTTCCACTAGCTCATCAAAATTATAAGCTGGCCTAAGTAAGTCTCCATTTCCCCTTACAATTATTGTAGGTATATTAAATGCTCTGCCTATATTTAGGCCATCTTCTACATAGTCTCCTAAGTGAAATAACATATCAAATTTTCCCATATTTTCCATGTTATGGACTACACTGTCAATATTACCATGGGTATCTGATACTACTAAGATCTTCATATCTAATCCTCTAATAATTGTAATATTTTTTCTCTTAATTTTTCTAAGGCCTTTGCTCTGTGGGATATTTTGTTTTTTATATTTTCATCTAGTTCACCAAAGGTCTTTGTGTAACCATCTGGAATAAATAGTGGATCATATCCAAATCCATTCCTTCCCTTGGGCTCAAAGCCAATTGTCCCTTTACATTCTCCCTTTACAATTATTATTTCCTTATCTTCAGTAATCAATGCCATTACTGCCATAAACTTGGCTTTTCTCTCTTCCATGGGAATGTCCTTTAATTTTTGTAAAAGCTTTTCAATGTTCTTCTTATCATTTCCTTCTTCCCCACCATACCTGGAAGAATAAACTCCTGGCTCACCATTTAAAATATCTACAAATAAGCCAGAGTCATCGGCTAAAACCATATAATCTAGTTTTTCTGCCAATCCCTTAGCCTTTTTTATACTATTTTCCTCCAAGGTATTGCCATCTTCCACTATGTCTATATTACCTAAGCCTATATCTTTTTTCGATAAGACTTCTATGGGTAGGCCTTCTAAGATTTTTCTAATTTCCTCTACCTTGTGTTCATTACCTGTTGAAAGTACTAGTTTTCTATACTTCATCTTTGCTTCTCCTTTAGTTTCTTCCCATTATATTTTAACAAAAAACATGAATTTTATCTACAGGAAATAAGATTTTTGCCATAATCTGTTTGCCATAACCTGCTGGATGAAAATCCAAAAAACAAATAATAGGCGAGTATCCTCGCCCACTAGTTTAATTCCTCAGGTCACTATCAATTCTCCATTGGCTTTTTTTAGTATTCGTTGGCAAATACCGGTATTGCAGAGTTAATGGCTTCTCCATCTATAAGCAGCTCTACATTTTCTATTTCTTCAAATTGGCTTAATGTTAATCCTATATTTTTTAATAAATTGCTTATGGCTCCATCCTCTATATTGTCAGTGTAACCATCATAGGATATGTCTACATAAGCAGTACCATCCTTTACTTCAACTCCATGTAGCATTATACCCCTAGGAATATCTGAATATAGCCCCATATCTACTGGTGGTCCTTCAAATAATAAATCAAGGGCTGAATATACATTGGCGACGGGTGCCATAGTTGGTATGGTTACAGGAACATAATATTCAAATTCTTCTGTATCCATACCTTTATAATATACAACTACCTTGGACCTGCCATCTTCAGGATTACCTATCAGGTTGATATCTTCCCTTGCCAAGGGTTTACTAATATCATAACCATAATTAGTAGACGGTAAAATCTTACCTCCTACAAGAATTTGTACTTCTTTAATTGTAGGAAATTCAGTTAAGGTATATACTACACCCTTAATGAAGTTTTCCTCATCCTTTTCTGTCTGATTGTTTAAAACATCTTCAGAAAAGTCTACTTTGCACAATCCATTTTCATTAACCGATATACCTAAGATTTCCGTACCTGCTGGTATTATAGGTAAAAGGCCAGTAGGAGCTAAGATTTCCCTTAATTCCGGAGAATCTATCATATTCTTCAAAGTAGCTCTAGCTATTCCTTCTTCCCAAGGTATTTTTCTCATTAAGGGTATCAAAAACCCATCTCCATTTTTAAAATACATTACTGTTTTTCTCATGCCTTCGTCATCTTCTACCACTACAATATCTTCGTCTGACCTTATTATCTCGATTTCATCATCCTTTGCCTCTAGCCTATTATCAATTAGGTTCTTCCCTAATTTCAATACCGTTAATCCTAAGACTATTATCAGTGCAAACAGTATTATCCTTCTATTTACCATTGCCAACCCTCCTAGTTTATACTATTACATTATATTAGGAGAGTTGTCAGACTATGATTAATTTATATTTTACTTTTTCACCGTCACAAAAAATCCGCCGCTAATGGGACTAATATTATTTACTGTAATAAAGGCATGTTTATCATGCTCATATACTGTCTTCTTTAGAACCTCTAAGTCTTTCCTCTTAATTGCCACATTCAATATTTCCTTAGTCCCCTCTAGCCCCTGACCTTCCGTGACAGTTACGCCAAACCCTTTCTCTCTCAATTCATTTATCAATGGGTCCTTATCAGGTATTTTCAATATAATTTGAACTGCCAGGTTTCCTAAGGCTATTTTATTTTCTATGGTTATCCCTAAGTATGTGCCGCAAGCAAATCCTAAGGCATAACTTAATAGGTTCAACGGATTGTCTAGATTGCTGACTACCTTGCTCAAGGCTGTAACATAAATACAAATCTCAAAGAATCCAATTAAAGATGCTTGTAGCTTCCGGCCTTGGACAACCATCAAGGTTCTGATTGTGGCAAGGGTTACATCTGTCACCCTAGCAAAGAAGATGAATAAATAGCCTAAAATATACTCCACAAGTTCACCCCCAAAATATAATAAGCAAGGTTTCCCTTGCTTATTATATTAATTCATCTCCAAATAATTTTCTATACCTTTTATAATGGAATCAACTATTTTGTTTTGGTATTCTTCTGTAAACAGAAGCTGTTCTTCATCAGGGTTAGATAAAAATCCTGTTTCAACCAACACTGCAGGCATCTTAGTTTCCCTAAGAACGACTAAATTAGGTCTTTGAATTATGCCCTTGTCAACTGCCCCAGTACCAGCAAGTAATGCATCCATCATAGCCCTAGCAAATGGGAATTGATCTACTTCCTTTATACTGGATTGAGTAGCAGGACAATATAAAACCTGTATACCTGCATGGACCCTATTAACATGTGAATTTCCATGTATGCTTATAAACAAGTCTGCATTGATATCATTAGCTATTCTTGCTCTTTCATATAGGTCAACATCCACGTCAGTTTCCCTAGTCATTATGACATTGTAGCCTAAGTCTTCTAGTTTATCCCTTAATTTTAAGGAAATACTAAGGTTTAAGTCCTTTTCATACCTATTTCTAACTGATATGGCTCCTGGTTTATCTCCACCATGGCCTGGGTCAATGACTATAATCTTATCAGATTTGTCTAGGTTTACTTTTCTACTTAGTGACAAAATAATTTCTTTATCTACCTTATCTGATAGTAGCCTATATTCTATAGGCCTCATAAACCTAATGGATAATTTAGTTTCCACATCATCTTTTACTACATCTACCTTTTCTATAAATCCATCCCTAATAATAATTGTTCCTTCATTTAAATCAGTATTTTCACTTGGTATTGTTACAATTAAATTTCTAGCTGTTTCATCTAAGTCTACCTTATATTCTGTTTCCATAGAATTCTTAATGGTAAAGAGTTTTCCATCATCTGCAGTAGTATAGGAAATATTTTCCCATAGAGATTTTTCTGGATAGATTATAATTTTGTCTCCATAAGTGTCTATTTTAACACTTGGATCCTTTACACCCTCTTTTATATCTAAGACTATCCTAACGATTTGGTCTGTAGGACTATAATTGTTATCAGCTGAAAATTGAGATACTCTTATCCTTTTAATAAAGCCCAGTTCATAATCATAACTATAATAAGTGTCCCCTAATAAGGTTGAGTCTAATAAGTCTATAACAAACCTTTCCGGATTCTTTAGGCTCATAAAATTCATCTTAGCATTGGCAGCGCCTTCTACTACTATAACCTGTTTACCGTCTACAATTTCCTTTGTTATTGGGCCTATCTGATTTCCTCCAAAGGAAAGGACTAAGCCTGTACCATCATTAGAACTAGTTATATTATAGTTTTCCTTATTCTTCAATGTAACTACGACCCTAGTAATATTTGGCTCATATGAATATTGTGAATACTGGACCCTTTCAATTATCTCATCATCCACATCAATGGAACCAGGTTTATCCTTAGTATCAGGTAATGATAGCTTAGCATTTTCTATATCTATTACCAACTTGTTTGAACTTTCTAAATACATAGTAGTATATTCAAGTTTCTCACTGCTATTTATAACAATCTTTTTGCTTCCTGTACTTCCCTTATGTATCGAAATATTGTCTATAATACTTACTCCTTCTTGGCCTTGTGAAGAATTAATGAATGGTATGCCCTTTTCATTATCCCAACCAACTTCATAGCCAAAAATTTCAGTTACAAATCTTAAAGGAACCATAGTTCTGGCACTTTCATTGCCAATTGAAGCCAATTTTGGAATGGCATATTTATCTAAGAGCTTTTTCTCACCATTTATAATGGCAACATTGCTATCTATAGTAAATCTAGCTTCCTTTTCTCCATAAGTAACTATGGCTGTCCTGGTATTTTGATCCCAGTCAACCTTTGCGCCGTAATTTTCAGCTACAAACCTAATAGGGACTAAAGTCCTATCCACATAGACAAAAGAGGGGAATTCTGTATTTATTACCTTTCCATCCATAACAATTGGTACTTGTCTTACAGCTACCTTTGTTCCACCCATACTAACTAGAATCCTATTATCGGAAGCATGTCCAATTTGACTGAATATAAGTAACATAACAAATACTAGCAATACTGCTCTTTTCATCTTCATGTTATTACCCCCTTATGTCTTGTCCTAGAAACTAGCTTATGTTATTTATATCATTTAATCAATAATTATGTCAACAGATTCCGAATTTTGTAATCATATTGTAACGGTACTGTAATATTGATTCTAAAAATCTAGGACCTTATATAATTCATCGCTGGAAGGGGGCTCTATTTCAATGGTATGACCAGTTTTTTCCAATAATATCTTAGATTCTATCACTTCTCCAATAACAGTTGATTTAATTCCATTTCTACTTAATTCTTCATTTATTTTAGAAACCTTGTCTTCACCTGCGATTATTAGCATTGAGCCGCTGGATATTAGCCTATATATATCTATGTTCAGCAAAGTTCCAATCTCCCTAGTAATGGTATTTACTGGTATTAAATCCTCCTTAATCTTTATTCCCTTATTTATGGCCTTTGAAGCCTCCCACACTGCACCAAAAACTCCCCCTTCTGTAATATCGTGCATATATTTTACCCCTATTTGTCCACAGATTATGCCTTCTTTAACGACACTTATCATATTGCCTAAGTTTTGTGCCTCTATTAGTTTTTCCTCCCCTATCTTATCCTTTAACTTATCATTAAGCTCCTTTGCAATAATGGCTGTACCCTCAATGCCAACCCATTTTGTAACCATAACCTTATCTCCCACTTTTATGTCTTTTATGTTTGGTAATTTATCTTTTTTCTGTTTTCCAATAACAGTAGAGCTAATTATGATCCTATTGACCCCGTCTGTAATCTCTGTATGTCCTCCCATTATTTCTATATTAATTTCTTCTGCAGCTTTGGAGGCATCTATCATTATGTTTTCTATATCTTCTATGGCAGTTTCTGGTGGCGCCAGTATGGTTAGAAGTACTCCCAAGGGCTCTGCTCCGCTAGTGGCCACATCATTACAAGAAACATGTACTGCCAGGCTTCCTAAATCCTTAGTGGCTCCAGTAATAGGGTCTGTACTCATTACACAAACTTCCTCACCAAAATCAACTATGGCACTATCCTTGCCAATGGCAGCACCCACTAGGATTTCTTTTCTCTTAGTTTTTATATTTGAAATAACTATTTTTTCCAAAATTTCATTAGGTAGTTTGCCGATTTCCATATTATGCTCCTCCTTGACACCTTATTAGTAAATATATTGTACCACATATATAACACTTTTTACAGCCTTGGGTACACTTTTAGAACACTTTATATTTAATAATAAGAATTATTTTGGATAAACTATTTATAAGAATAGGCAGTAAAGATATGTAAATTGTTCTCTTTCAAATGGGAGGGTTAACATTGTTGATACCATGTTCTGAAAATTGCATCTATGCAGAGGAGGGCCTTTGTACTTTGAAATCAGTTATCCCTCCATCAAATACCCCAACTAAGGATTGCCCTTATTTTAAGGAAAAAAAGAAAAAAAATTAGGGGTCTCTTTTGACCCCTTTATCTTAATTAGGACTGGGCTAATTCTAAATCCAGCTCACCTTCCTGCTTTGCAATTACAGTAGTACAAACAGCATCTCCTGTAATATTAATGGCAGTTCTCCCCATATCAACTATCCTATCTATACCCATGAGTAAACCTATACCTTCTAGTGGTAGGCCTACCGACTGTAATACCATGGATAACATTATAATACCTGCTCCTGGCACCCCTGCAGTACCTATGGATGCTAGGGTAGCAGTTAAGATTACTGTTAACATCATGCCAAAAGTCATTTCATATCCATATACCTGTGCTATGAAAAATACTGCTATCCCCTGCATTATAGCAGTACCATCCATGTTGACAGTGGCTCCTAAGGGGATTGTAAAGGATGCAATATTCTTTGATACACCCAATTCCTTTTCCACTATTTCCAAGGATACTGGTACTGTAGCATTGCTGCTGGCTGTAGAAAAGGCTACAGACATGGCAGGTAAAAACTTCTTATAGAACTTCAGTGGGGACAAGTTGGTAAATCCTTTTAATAATCCGCCATATACGAAGACTGCATGGATGATTAAGCCTACATATACTAATAATATATACTTCATCAGTGGAACCATTAAGGTATATCCAACAGTTGCAAAGGTCCTTGCCACAAGACCAAAAACTCCTACAGGGGCAAATATCATTACTATTTCAACTAATTTCATAATAAGGTCATTTAATCCTACAAATAGTTTTTGTATAAAGTCTGCCTTTGGCCCTAAGATGGATATTCCAATACCTGTTAAAATGGCAAATACAATAATTTGAAGCATATTTCCTCCAGCCATGGCTGCTATTGGATTGGTTGGGACCATTTCATAAAGGATTTGAACAATCGGTATCCTAGGATTAATAGTTGGTTCAACTACCTCGATTGCTGATAGATCTACACCTACACCAGGTTTTATAAAATAGCCTAATATTAAGGCTAGCATTACAGCTATGGCAGTAGTAGTCAAGTAAAATCCTATAGTCTTTACTCCCACTCTTCCCAGTTTCTTTATATCCCCTATGCTAGCTGTACCATTAACTAAGGAAATAAAGACTAAGGGCACAACTAACATCATAATTCCTCTTAAGAAAATTTGTCCTAACAATTGAAATATTCCGTTTATCAAAATAGTATCCTTTAGTATCCCACTAGGCAAGCTATAAACGATGATTCCAGCAATTAATCCAAGCAAAAGGCCTATTAGGACCTTTGATGTAAGGCTCATTTTCTTCTTTGACATACTAATCCCCCTTATAAAACAAAATATGTTATCATTTATAATAATTATTGTATCCTAGTGGGAATATTTTTTCAAGTGGGAATAGTCTGAATATTTTTTTTGACAAAGAAATAGGCTCCCTAAGGAACCTATTACATTTTATTTATCAAATCTAAGATCATCTTATTTACTAATTGGGGGTTAGCCTTACCCTTTGTAGCCTTCATTACTTGCCCTACTAAGAAGCCTAAGGCCCTGTCTTTACCGTTTTTATAATCTATAACAGATTGTTGATTTTCACTTAGTACCTTTTCAACCACTTCTAAGATTTGGGACTCATCGGTGATTTGAATTAAGCCCTTTTCTTTTACTATTACTTCGGGATCCTTGCCTGTCTCAAAGACCTCCCTTAAGACCTTCTTTCCAGTATTATTGTTTATTTTTCCAGACTTAATTAAGGATAACAATTGTCCCAAGGCCTTAGGACTTAGTTTAGTGTCTTCTATTTCCACTTCTTCATCTTTCAATCTTCTTAAAACATCTCCCATAATCCAATTGCTAACAAGCTTTGTATCATCAATATATTTAAGGGTTTCCTCATAGAATGAGGCTAAGTCCTTTGAAGCAGTTAAGACTCCTGCATCATATTCTGAAAGATTATATTGTCTCATAAACCTTTCCTTTTTATGGTGAGGAAGTTCAGGAAGCTTATTTCTTATCTCCTCTATCCAGGTATCAGGTATTTCTATAGGGGCCAAGTCTCCATCTACAGCATACCTATAGTCCTCTGCTTCACCTTTTTCCCTCATGGTTACAGTTTCATTTTTTACTTCGTCCCATCTTCTAGTTTCTCTAACTGTGTTCTTGCCTTCCTTAAGAAGTTGAATATGCCTTTTCTCTTCAAATTCCATGGCCTTTACTGCTCCCTTAAAGGAGTTAAGGTTTTTTATCTCTGTAATATTTGTTTTGGCACCAGTTTCAGTATCTACTACATTTATATTTATGTCGCATCTCAGGGAACCTTCTTCCATTTTACAATCGGATACTTCAATATACTTTAATGTAGACCTGAGTTTCTCCAAAAACAACCTGGCTTCCTCTGGAGTATTCATATCCGGCCTAGTGACTATTTCGATTAAGGGAACTCCTGACCTATTATAATCTATTAAAGTATCTCCATCCATTGTATGGGTTAACTTCCCTGTGTCTTCCTCTATGTGAATTCTTTGAAGATTTATTTTCTTTGCACCATCTTCTAATTCTATTTCAATATACCCGCCTTCACATAGGGGTATATCGTCTTGAGAAATTTGGTATCCCTTGACTAAATCTGCATAGTAGTAGTTTTTTCTATCCATTTTAGTTTTTGTATTGATTTTACAATTAAAGGCTATTCCTGCCTTAATTGCATATTCTATGGCAGTTTTGTTAATTACAGGCAAAGAGCCTGGTAATCCTAAGCAAACTGGACAACAATGGGTGTTAGCCTCTCCACCAAAGGTATTGGGACAAGCACAAAACATTTTAGTGTTAGTAGCTAGTTCCACATGGATTTCAAGGCCTATTATGGTTTTATATGCCATTTTTCATCCCTCCTTCAAATGCAAGACCAGCTTTTATGATGTTCATTTCCTTAAATCTATCTCCAATTATTTGAAGTCCTACTGGAAGTCCGTCTACATATCCACAGGGAATACTCATGGCACATAATCCCGCTAGATTTACTGGTGCTGTAAAGATACTCGTTAAATCCTTAGTCAAAGGCTCATCCTTTAACTTTCCTAATTGGAAGGGCAATATGGGAGATGTAGGAGTTAAGATTATATCGTAGTCTTTAAAGGCCTTATTGAAATCATCTATTATCAAGGTTCTCATCTTCAATGCCTTTTCATAATATTCCCTTCCAAGACCCATACTTAAATAATAGGTCCCCATGAGTATCCTTCTTTTAACTTCATCTCCAAAGGCTTCATTTCTCGAATTTATATACAATTCATCTAAGGTTGAATATTCTTTTGCCCTATATCCATATCTAAGGCCATCGAATCTAGCCATATTGGAGCTGATTTCCGCTGCAGATATGACATGATAAGTAGATAGGCCATATTCTAAATGGGGTAAGGTAATTTCCTCTACCTTAGCTCCTAAGGATTGGAATACCTTTATTACCTTATCCATGACTCCTATCAATCTCTTATCAATTTGGTCTAGATAGATTTCCCTAGGAATTCCAATCTTCATTCCTTTTATATATTCTGTAGGCTCTAAGTCCTTTTCTACCACTAAATGGGTGGGATTTTCATAAGAAGTAGAATCCTTTTCATCGTAGCCAACAATGGCTGAAAGCATAAGAGCTGCATCGGATACATCTCTACCAAAAACTCCAACTGTATCTAAGGTATTGGCCAATGAAACTACTCCGTATCTAGATACTAAGCCATAGGAGGGCTTGATACCTACAATATCACAATAAGCAGCAGGCTGCCTAGTAGAGCCTCCAGTATCTGTCCCCAAGGCTAAGGCAACTTCCTCGGCCTTCACTGCTGCAGCTGAACCACCTGAGGAACCTCCAGGTACTAGGTTTGTATTTACAGGATTCCTAGTTGGACCAAAAAATGATGTTTTATTAGATGAACCCATGGCAAATTCATCCATGTTAGTCTTACCTATGATTATTCCATCTTGAGCCTTTATTTTCTCTACTACAGTTGCATCATAGGGAGACCTGTAATTCTCAAGCATTTTAGAGCCACAGGTAGTTTTAGTGTCCTTAGTTACAATATTATCCTTTAAAGCTATGGGAATTCCTCCTAAGGCTCCCAATTCTTCTCCATTTTTTATTTTCTCATCTACTTTTTCTGCAGCTTCCAATGCCCCTTCTTTGTTTATTGAAATGAAGGCATTAATATCCTTATCAATTTCTTCTATTCTATTTAGATGGGCTTTCACAACTTCTGTGGCAGACAGCTCTTTTTTCAATATTTTCTCCTTAATTTCTACAGCTGATAATTTTACAATATCCATGGTTTCACTCCTTTTATTCTACAATCTTTAGCAGTTTAAAATACCCATATTGTTTTTCTACAGTATTCTCCAGTACTTCATCCCTGTCTAAAGATGGCCCCACTATATCTTCTCTAAGCCTTTGAACATGTTTATTTACACCTAAGGTAGGTGCAACATTTTCCAAATCTATTTGGTTGAAAGCCTCCAATTCCTTTAAAGTTACATTGAATTCATGGATTATCCTTTCCTTTTCCTCTTCTGCAAACTTTAATTTACATAGATGTGCAATGTGATCTACCTGCTCCTTAGTTACCATTATTTAACCTCCTTTTTATTCAATTGGCAATTGACAGTTGATAATGTTATAGCTATGCTATAGGGCCATTATAAATATCCTTGTCATTGACTTTCTGTAATTGTCTATTGTCAATTATACATTCTCTATTGTTTGAAATTGTCAATTGTCAATTTTCATTGTCCATTGGATTAAGTTCACTATTCACTAATAATAAACTTTCCGTTTTCCATCCTTACTATCTTAATCCCCAATTCCACCGCCTTAGTATATTTGGAGCCTGGGTTTTCCCCTACTATTACATAGTCAGTTTTTTTGCTTACGGAGCTTGTAACCTTTCCACCCATTTTTTCTACCATATCTTTAATTTCATTCCTACTATATCCTTCTATGGTACCTGTAATGACTACAGTCTTATCTGTAAATATGGATTCTTCCACTTCCACTTCTTCATAATAGGGATTTACGCCTTCTGCTAATAACTTATCAAGGGCCTCATTTATTCTAGGATCTTGGAAAAACTCTATGATGCTGTTGGCTATTACTTCTCCAATTTCTCCAACTGTTATCAATTCTTCGAAGGTGGCCTTTCTCAACCTATCTAAGGATTTAAAATGATTGGCCAAGTCTGTTGCAGTCTTTATACCTACATTGTTAATGCCTAGGGCATATATAAAAGAATTCAAAGGTATATTCTTAGACCTTTCTATGGCTTCCAATAAATTATTTGTCTTCTTTTCCTTAAATCCTTCTAGCTTTATTAAGTCCTCATATTTGATTTCATATATGTCAGGTAAATCGGTAATATTTAATTCCTCTACAAGCTTTTCTGCAGTCTTCTCGCTAAAGCCTTCTATATTCATGGCATCTCTACTGGCAAAATGGACTAGCCTTGACACTAGTTGAGGCTTACAGGATAAGGAATTTGGACAAAATATATGGACACCATTTTGATATAGTTCTGAGCCGCAGGCTGGACAGTGGGTAGGTTTTTCGATTTCGAAGGTTTCCTCGTGGGTTTCAACGGTACCTAAGATTTCCGGTATTACATCGTTGGACCTTCTGATTAAAACCCTAGAATTAATCTTGACTCCCTTCCTTAAAATATCATCATAATTGTTTAAGGTAGCCCTTCTAACTGTAACCCCGCCAATTTCTACAGGTTCCAATATGGCCGTAGGTGTAACCTTAGCTGTCCTACCTACATTCCAAACTACACCTATTAGTTTTGTCGTAGTTTCCTCTGCTTCAAACTTGTAGGCCATGGCCCACCTAGGAAATTTATTGGTATATCCTAGGACCTCCCTAGTCCGCATATGGCTTATCTTAATAACTAAGCCATCAGTTAATAAGTCTAACTTATGCCTTTCATCCTTTATTCTCTCAATTTCTTCTATTACCCCTTCTATGGATTCAAACTCCTTTGCATAGGGAAATACAGGAAACCTGTTATCCTTTAAAAATTCCAAGACTTCCATATGGTCATTGAAGGTTTTTCCTTCTATATATCCTACATTGTAGAAGTATGCAACAAGCTTTCTTTCTTCAGTTACCTTTGGGTCTAGATTTCTCAAAGCCCCTGCTGCAGCATTTCTAGCATTTTTCAGAGGTTCTGCTGCCTTTTTATTATATTCTTCCAAAACTGATAAGGGCATTAGGCCTTCTCCCTGTACTTCTATGGTCCCCTTAAAATCAATTATTAAGGGGATTGATTTTATAGTCTTTATTTGGGGTAATATGGCTTCTCCAACTATCCCATTGCCCCTGGTGGCCCCTTGGACTAAAATTCCGTCTTTATAAGTTAGGTTAATAGTCAGGCCGTCAAACTTATATTCAAGTATATACTTAGGGGGTGGTAATTTATCTTCATTTTTTGAATTATAATCATTAATTGTCCTTTTTACCCTATTATCCCAGCTAAGCAAATCACCATAAGTTTGGCTCTTGTCTAAGCTCCACAGCCTTCCTAAATGAGTATGTTTTTCAAACTTGTCTAAGATTTGTCCACCTACCCTTTGGGTTGGAGAATAGGGAAAAATTATATTGGTCTCCCTCTCCAAGGCCACTAACTCATCATATAATAAATCATATTCCTTATCGCTAACCTTTGGGTCATCTAAGGTATAGTAGTGATAGTTTAAATCGTTTATTATTTCAATTAATTCTTTTATTCTTTCAACTTTGTCCATCATATCACCTCATTATTTCTATAGGTGCAATAGATAATAATAATCTCTTTAAGCCTTCCCCTTCAAAGGATACTACCAGTTCCTTATCATTGTCCCTATCCTTAATTTGGACTACTGTTCCTATGCCAAATGTCTTATGCTTTACCTTATCTCCCAGATTTACTTCTAGATTTTCATTTCTTATACTTGGCTTAGCCCTTCTAAAGAAGGGTTTTATATCTATTACATCATCTTCCTTTTTGGTAAAATCCTTAATATGCAGGAGTTTCTTCTTATAAGCTTCCTTTTCACTTCTTTCAATGGCATCTCCCATTTCATTGATAAATCTGGAAGGCAAAGTATAATTTACATTTCCATATATGGTTCTAATCTTGGCATTAGTTATAAATAGTAGTTTCTCTGCCCTAGTGATGGCCACATAGCAAAGCCTTCTTTCCTCTTCCAAGTCAGCTTCATTATCTAAGGCCCTGGAAATAGGGAATAGGCCTTCTTCCATACCTACTAAAAATACTACCGGAAACTCTAAGCCCTTTGCACTGTGGACTGTCATTAGAGTAACTACATTTGTCTCATCTGTCGTCTTATCTATATCCGATAGGAGGGCAATGGTGGCTAGAAATTCCTCCAAGCTACTCTCTCCAGTTCTTACCTCAAAATCTATGGCCACAGAGATAAGCTCTTTAATATTTTCTATCCTGGTCTGGGCCTCAATGCTATTTTCCCTTTCCAAATCAGATAAGTAGCCAGTAGTATTGATGACTTCTTCTATAAAATCCTTTATTCCCATTATCTCCTTTAAGGCCATCAGCCTATTCATCATGTGGATAAAGGGCTTGAGATTGTTCTTAACCCTAGAGCTTAACCCATCCACTTGGTCCAAGTCCAATAAGACTTCATAAATGGAAATACCCATATCTGAGGCTATTTCCTCCAACTTTTCAACAGTGGCATTGCCAATGCCCCTTTTGGGAACATTGATAATCCTCTTAAGGGAAATATTGTCTGCTGGATTATCTAAGACCTTCAAATAGGCTAAAATATCCTTTACTTCTTTTCTATCGTAGAACTTAACTCCTCCAACGATTTTATATGGAATATTATTTCTAACAAAAATTTCCTCAAAGGAACGGGATTGGGCATTGGTCCTATAGAGTATGGCAAAATCAGACAAGTTATAGCCCTTATTCATAAGCTCACTAATCTTACCTGCTACAAATATGGCTTCATCTTCTGAATTATCTAATTCCTTATAAACTATAGGTTCCCCTTCCCCATTATCTGTCCAAAGGTTTTTCTCCTTCCTATCAAAATTGTTTTTAATCACATTGTTTGCCACCCTTAGGATATTTTTAGTAGACCTATAGTTTTGCTCCAAAATAATAGTGGTGGCATTTTCAAAATCCTTTTCAAAGTCCAATATATTGGAAATGTCAGCATTCCTCCAAGAGTATATGGATTGGTCTGGATCTCCTACAACACATATATTCTTATGCCTGTCTGATAAGAGCCTTACTAGTTCATACTGAATTTTATTGGTATCCTGATACTCATCTACAAATATATATTGGAATTTCCTTTGGTAATAATCTAAGACCCTGGGATAAGTCTTTAAAAGTTCAACTGCCTTTATAATTAAATCATCAAAGTCCAAGGCATTATATTGTTTTAGCTTTTCCTCATATAATAAGTATAATTCTCCAACATTTCTCAGGTAAAAGTCGCTATAATTATGATTTATATATGTATTAGGGTCCACCATATTGTCTTTTAAATTGCTTATATGGGACAGTATTGCAGATTCCTTGTACATGTCCTTATTTAAATTTCTTTCCTTTATACATTCCCTAATTAAAGTTATCTGGTCATCCCTATCATATATAGTAAAGGACCTATTATATCCTATCTTGTCTATATCTCGCCTTAGTATCCTTACACAAACAGAGTGGAAAGTTCCAATCCACATATCTTCCACCATAGTTGAAAGTAGCTTTGCAACCCTTTCCTTCATTTCATTTGCAGCCTTGTTGGTAAAGGTTATTGCCAAAATATTTCCTGGGAAAACTCCTTTTTCTTCTATTAAATAGGCTATTTTATGGGTTACTACCCTAGTTTTCCCACTGCCAGCCCCAGCTAAAATCAGCAGCGGCCCTTCTGTATGTAGTACTGCTTCTCTTTGTCTATCATTTAAACCCTTGAGGTAATCCATTAGTCCACACCTTTCTAAACATTTGTTTCACACCTTATTATATAATAAATGAATACTTATTCCAATAGAAAAACAACTAAGAATCCTATCTTAGTTGTTTGCAATCTCTACTCGTTTTCTGCTATAAATATATTTATGTCAAATTCTCCAATGTCAGTTCTTAGGGGAATAAGTAGGGCTTTTTTATTGGCCATGGAAAGAGATTTATATTCACCAATTATAACCTGTGGAGGTACAAGATCGCAAATATAATTGTAGCATGTTAAATTGGTTAGGGCATTTCCTCCAATTATATTTGCCACTTCTCCCAAGGCTGAAGAAACAAAATTATCTATTGTCTTCATCTCCAAACCTGACATTATACGAACCATTTCCAAAGTCATGTCCTTAGTAAAGCTAAAAAGTATAGAGCCCTTCAAATCGCCTGTAACTCCTAAGACTACATTGGCATTTCTGCTGCTTACTAAGCCTTCTACTACTTTTATATTGCCTCTTTCAACATCTAAATCAAGCATTAAATTAAATACGTCTTGGGTTGCCTTATAAAAGGAGTTTACATACTCTGCTTTCATTATACCTTGCCCCCCTTTTCCCTAACATATTCGCCGATTTTTTGGTCCATCTTGCAAACATGGACAATTAGCCATGTCATCAGCTTGGCAGCAAACTCTTTAATCTTTTTTTCATTGAATTGGCCTTCTTCAAAAGTCCTAACATACTCGTTTATAGCTTCTCTAAAGTTAGCATGGACTTCCCTGTGCTCTTCTAATTCTGGATAGCTTATCTCCTCTTGGTACCTTTCCTCGTCGTTAAAATGGTATACAACATATTCCTTCATAAAGTCTAGGGTCTTCTTCACGTCATCCATTTTATCTTCCCAATGAGTATCATTCTGTACAATCTGTATAAAGTTTGATAGTCGGTTGAAAAGCTCTTTGTGCTGGTTGTCAATTAAATCTACACCAACTCTGTACCTTTCCTTCCACATCATAATGATTTTCCCCCCTCTAGTTTTATTTTTTATACCCTGATAATATGTCTATTAACTATTTATTTCCAGTACAAGTTCCCTGCCTCCATCGTAATTTACATCTCCATGCTTGACAATGCTCATGCAGAACAGGGCTATAACAAATGAAATTACAGAGTAGAAGAATAGGATGCTGTAGCTACCTATTAAATCTTTAATAAAGCCAAACAGGATAGGGCTTAGTACTGCAGAGCTTGCAGAGAAGAAATAATAATATCCTGTATATGTTCCAACCCCATCCTTAGGTGCAATTTCCACCACCATGGGATAGGAATTTATATTGATTAAGGCCCAAAAAAATCCTCCTAATACAAATAGAACCGAGATTAATGGGACAGTTTTGATAAAGATTAAAGGTGAAAAAGTTATAACAACCCCTAAGATTCCCATTAAAATAGTCTTTCTCCTACCAAATTTTGTCCCAATAAAACCTGAGGGTATGGCAAATACCAAAAATGAGGCTGAGAAAATAGATAGCAAAATGCTGGCCATAGATGGGTCTATATTTAACACATATTGGGCATAAAGTGAGAAGAATGTTTCAACTGCATTGTATCCTGAAAACCAAAAGAATACAGCCAATAATAAAAAGATTAAACTCCTAGTTTTTCCCACATCCCTATTTTTTTCCTTAATCTTCTTTTCTATTGTGTAGTCGGTATTTTCTTTAATAAAAATGAAGAGAATAAATAATGCAATTATCATGACAATGGAGGATAGGTGAAAGGGATAGCTAGGATTGGTTTTATATAATAAACCTCCAAATAGGTAAGCAATGACAGCCGCTAGTCCACCCATGAAATTTATAATTCCGTTAGCCTTTGACCTTAAAGGACTTGGTGTAATATCTGGCATCAGTGCTACAGTAGGGGCCCTATAAACACTCATGGTAAAGTTCATTATTATAATGGTTAACATTAAGGTAGCCAAACTATTGGTATAAGGTATTATGGAAAATAAAATTGCAGAAATAGGCATACCAATTAATATGTAAGGCATCCTTCTACCAAATCTACTTTTAGTCCTATCACTCATGGCACCAAAAATGGGTTGAAAGACTACTGCAAATAGGTTGTCTATGGTCATTATCAAACCTATAAGGGCCGCTTTTTTTGTATACTGTTCCAACATAATTGGAACGAAGGCATTATAAACTGGCCATAATAGGTTTATCCCAAAAAAACCTAGGCCTAAAATAAAAGTTTTTTTCATATCTAGCTTCATAATATTCCTCCCTAATACAGGAATAGGGACCTTAGAGTCCCCTATTACTCTATTATACCTAATTTTCTTAGGACTAAGTTATATCCATCTGCCCCATAATTTAATGCCCTATTAATCCTGCTTATAGTTGCAGTGCTGGCTCCTGTTTCTTCTTCTATCTCATTATATGTTTTGTTAGCCTTAAGCAGTTTAGCTACTTCTAGTCTTTGGGCTATGGCTTGTATCTCTTTTATGGTACAAATATCCTCAAAAAACCTATAACACTCCTCTAAGTTCTCTAAAACTAAAACAGCCTCAAAAAACTCATCAACTGCTTTTGACTTAATTTTTGAATTATATTCCATTTTAACCTCCTATTAATTTTACATTATTCTGCTTACATTATTATGCTAGTGTATTCAAGTAATTCTTGATAATAATAGCTGGGCTCACCCCAGCTATTATCTAGAATAATCCTACTATTTCTCCACTTGGTAATATGTCTATTTTGTTGGCAGCTGGAACCTTTGGTAATCCTGGCATTGTCATTATGTCTCCAGTTAATGCAACTAAGAAACCTGCCCCTCTTGATACCCTTATTTCTCTAACAGTAATTGTAAATCCTTTAGGTCTTCCTAATAGGTTTGGATCATCTGATAAGGAGTATTGGGTCTTTGCCATACAGATTGGCATCTTATCTAAACCTAGCTTTTCTAGTTCTGCTATTTGCTTTTCGCAAGCCTTAGTATATTCTACTCCATCTGCACCGTAGATTTCTTTTGCTATCTTTTCAATCTTATCCTTAATTGGTTCTTCTACATCATATAATGGTGCAAAGTTGGATTCCTTAGTTTCACATACTCTAACTACAGCTTCTGCAAGCTCTATTCCACCTTCGCCGCCCTTTGCCCATACTTCAGAAAGTACAGCTTCTGCACCTAAAGCTTTACATCTTTCAAGTACATAATTTAATTCTGCTTCAGTGTCTGTTGGGAATTTATTTATAGCCACTACAGCTGGAACTCCAAACTTATTAACGTTTTCAATATGTTTTTCTAAGTTTTCAAATCCCTTAGCTAAGGCATCTAGATTTTCTTTACCTAATTCATCTTTCTTAACTCCACCATTGTATTTTAGAGCTCTTACTGTAGCAACTATTACTGCAGCATCTGGTTTAAGGCCTGCAAATCTTGATTTAATATCGAAGAACTTCTCTGCACCTAGGTCTGCACCAAAGCCTGCTTCTGTAACAGTATATTCAGCTAATTTTAAGGCTAGCTTTGTAGCTAAGATGGAGTTACATCCGTGGGCAATATTAGCGAATGGTCCACCGTGGATAAAGGCAGGAGTATTTTCTAAAGTTTGAACAAGGTTAGGATGGATTGCATCCTTCATAAGTACTGCTACAGCACCTTGTGCATTCAAATCTTTAGCGTATACTGGTTCGCCGTCATAGGTGTATGCAACGATTATATTTCCTACTCTTTCTTTTAAGTCTTCTAAATCCTTTGATAGGCAGAAAATAGCCATTATTTCAGATGCAACTGTTATGTCAAATCCGTCTTCTCTAGGTACTCCTTGAGATTTTCCACCTAAGCCTATAACTATATTTCTTAAGGCTCTGTCATTCATATCTAGTACTCTTTTCCAAACGATTCTTCTTGGGTCAATATTTAATTCATTTCCCCTATGGATATGGTTATCTAACAAAGCTGCAATTAAGTTATGAGCAGTAGTTATGGCATGGAAGTCTCCTGTAAAATGAAGGTTTATGTCTTCCATAGGTACTACTTGTGCATATCCACCACCAGCAGCTCCACCTTTAACTCCAAAACTTGGCCCTAAGGATGGCTCTCTTAAAGCTGTTATTGCAGTCTTGCCAATTTTATTTAATGCCATTGACAAACCTATATTGGTAGTAGTCTTACCTTCGCCTGCGGGAGTTGGGTTAATAGCAGTAACTAAAACTAGTTTTCCATCAGGTTTATCCTTTAATTCTTCCAATAGGTCTATGGATACTTTTGCTTTGTACTTCCCATAATGAATTAATTTGTCTTCACTAATTCCTAGCTTACTAGCCACCTCTGAAATTGGCAGCATTTTTGCTTCTTGAGCGATTTGCACGTCTGTTTTCATCTAGATTCCTCCCTTGTTCTTATTATACTAATTATTGTTAAAAATATATTAATTATTATACTGGATTAATGTATATGAAATATTATGCTCAACTTTATATATACCCATAATCTTATATTTAATCTTTTTTATTATTTATCAAATATTTTAGCCTAATAATACTTTATCTTCCTATAAAACACTGATTGTCAGCAATTTATTAAACTTGTTATTTAAAATCTATAGTACTCTATTGTATTATAACAGAAGCTGAGGTATTTGGAAATATTTTTCAACAAAAAAGCAGGTTTTATCCTGCTCCACACTTTTTAAATTATTATATCAATTTTCCTATATCTTTTCTGTAATACATGTCCTTAAAATTAATCTTATCTATATTTGAATATACCTTATTTCTAGCTTCTTCAAGGTTTGAACCTAAGGCTGTAAGGGACAATACCCTTCCTCCATTGGTAAGCAATTTGTTTCCTTCATAATTTGTTCCATTGTGAAAAAGAATAATATCTTTATCTAATTTTTCTATACCTGTTATTTCAAGGCCCTTTTCATATTGGCCAGGATAGCCCTTAGATGTAATGATTACTGTTAGGCTGGATTCTTCTTTCCATTTTAAATCTCCTTCGGTTAAGGAACCGTCTATAGTCTTTATAAATAAATCTACAATGTCTACATCTAATCTAGGCATTAGTACTTCCGTTTCTGGATCTCCAAATCGGACATTAAATTCTAGTACCTTAGGTTCTCCATCTACAATCATTAGGCCAATGAATAGGATTCCTCTAAAATCCATCCCTTCTTTACTTAGGCCATATTTTACCTTTTCCAATATATCCCTTTCTATTCTTACTTTTAACTCCTCTGTGAAAAGTGGGCTTGGGGAAAAACATCCCACCCCTCCCGTATTTGGCCCTAAGTCATTGTCGAATATCTTTTTATAATCCTTTGCTGATTCCATGGGAATTATTTTATCCCTAGTTACGAAACAAAGAAGAGAGGCTTCTATACCATCTAGGAATTCTTCAATGACTACCTTATCACCTTCTTGTCCGAAGACCTTTTTTTCCAATATATCTTTCAATGTATCTACAGCCTCATCCTTATTATTGCATATGGTTACTCCCTTGCCAGCACACAGGCCATCGGCCTTGATGACTAGGGGATAGGAAAAATCCTTTAATCCTTCCATGGCCTCATTTAAATCTGTATAAGTCTTATATTTTGCTGTAGGTATATTATATTTTTCCATAAACTTTTTGGAAAAGTCTTTGCTGCTCTCTAGTTTTGCACATGCCTTATTAACTCCGAAGATTTTTAAACCCTTTTCTTGGAACTTATCAACTATGCCTAAGGCCAAGGGTAGCTCTGGCCCAACTACAGTTAAGTCTATATTATTTTTCAAAGCAAAATCCAATAATTTATCGATTTCCTCTACCCCTATATCTATATTTTCTGCTATTTCCCCTGTTCCGCCATTTCCAGGAGCACAGTAGATTTTGCTTACCCTAGGGCTTTTATTTATCTTCCAGCATAAAGCATGCTCCCTACCACCACTACCTATTACTAAGACCTTCATCTTATCCCTCCAGACCTTAATGCTTGAAATGCCTAATTCCTGTAAATATCATAGCCATATTGTTTTTATCTGCTTCTTCTATAACTTCTTCATCCCTTACAGAACCTCCTGGTTGAATTATGGCTGTAACTCCTGCCTTAGCCAGAAGCTCTATGGAATCGGTAAAGGGGAAGAAACCATCTGAGGCAAGAACTGCTCCTTTTACCTTGTCTCCTGCCCTGTTTATGGCATTTTCCACTGCCCATACCCTATTTACTTCTCCTAGGCCTATACCTATGGTCCCCTTATCCTTTGCTATGACTACTCCATTGGATTTCACATTTTTAACTGCCTTCCAGGCAAATAGTAAATCTTCCATTTCCTTTTCTGTAGGCTTCCTGTTGGTTACTACTTGAAAATCATCCTTTAGCAGAAGTGAATCCCTAGTTTGAAGTAAAAGTCCCCCTAGTACTTTCTTCATATCTAGCTCCTTATACTCCCTATCCATTATATTTTCTAATTTTAAAATCCTAATATTCTTCTTTTGGGTAAGTATCTTTAGTGCTTCCTCAGTGAAGGAAGGAGCAATTACTATTTCTATAAATATTTCATTTATCTTTTCTGCCACATCCTTATCTACTTCCCTATTGGCTGCTATTATACCGCCAAAAATAGATACCTTGTCACATTCATAGGCCTTATTATAGGCCTCTAGTAAATTTCTTCCACTTCCAATGCCGCAGGGATTAGTATGCTTGACTGCTACTACAGTAGGTTCCTCAAATTCTTTCAAGATTTCGACGCAGCCATTGGCATCATTGATATTGTTGAAAGAAAGTTCCTTGCCATGAAGTTGAACTGCCCCTGCCAGGGTGCCTGCCTTTTTACCCACTTCTTTATAGAATGCAGCTCCTTGATGGGGATTTTCTCCATACCTTAGTTTTTCCTTAGACTTGTATGCTAAGGTCAATTTCTCTGGAAATACTACCCCTTCCAGATCATTGAAGTAATTAGATATTAAGCTGTCATAATAGGCTGTATAATTGAAAACCTTCCTTGCAAGGTATCTTCTAGTTTCTAGCTTAGTTTCTCCCTTTTCCCTTAGCTCCTTTAATACTATTTCATAATCCTTTGGGTCCACTATTACTGTAACAAACTCATAATTTTTAGCAGCAGCCCTAATCATAGATGGACCGCCTATATCTATGTTTTCCATTATTTCTTCATGGCTTACACCGGGCCTTTTTATAGTTTCTTCAAAGGGATAAAGGTTGTTTACCACCATGTCAATGGGCTTTATTTTCATATCCTCTACCGTTTTTACGTGGGTTGGATTATCCCTTTTAAATAATAAGCCACCGTGGATATATGGGTTTAGGGTCTTTACCCTACCATCAAGTATTTCTGGGAAGTTGGTAACATCCTCCACTTCTACTATTTCTATGCCTGCTTCCTTTAGAATTTTAGATGTGCCTCCTGTTGAAATTATTTCCCAGCCTAATTTCTTTAGCTCCTTAGCAAATTCTACTATCCCTTCCTTATGAAAAACGCTTATCAATGCCCTTTTCACTATATCACTCCTATTTTATTATGACTTTTCTTCCCTCAATAGATAACCTGTTTTGGCAGTAAAGCTTAACTGCTTGTACCAGGATTTTATGTTCTACCCTTAAGACCTTTTCCTTCAAGGTCTCTAAGGTGTCGGTATCTTCAACTTCCACTGCCTCCTGCAATATAATGGGGCCTGTGTCTGTCCCCTCATCTACAAAATGGACTGTAGCTCCCGTTATCTTCACCCCATAGTCTAAGACTGCCTTATGGACCTTTTCTCCATAAAAGCCTTTTCCACAAAAACTAGGTATTAAGGAGGGATGGATATTTATTATTCTTCCTCTAAATGCTTCAATGAAATCCTTAGACAGTACTCTTAAATAGCCTGCTAAGACTACTAAATCTACATTTTTCTCCTTAAATTTTTTTATTAGTTCTAAATTATATTCTTCTTCACTATTAAATTGTTTTCTATCTAAGTATAAAGTATCTATATTTGCCTTTTTTCCCCTAATCAGCCCATAGGCATCCTTTTTATTGGAAATTATCAATTCTATCCTTCCATTAATGTTGCCATTTTTTATATTGTCGATTATAGCCTGTAGATTTGTCCCTCCACCAGAAATCAATACACCTATTCTTGTAGGTTCCATAGGATTACTCCTTCATTTCCCTTTTTTATTTCTCCAAGGATGGTAAATTCTTCACCTATTTCTACTAAATAGTTTGTAATCTTAGCCAATTCCTTTTCATCTACTACCATAACCATGCCTATGCCCATATTGAAGGTACCGTACATTTCATTGGTTTCAATGTTACCCCATTCTTGCAGGAGTTTAAAAATAGTTGGTGTTTTTATTTTTGAAATATCTATATGGGCTGTTAAACCTTCAGGCAATACTCTAGGTATATTTTCGTAAAAACCTCCGCCGGTTATATGGCTTAGGCCTTTAATATTGAACTTTTCTATTAAGTCATATACTGGCTTTGTATATATTCTTGTAGGCCTTAGGAGTTCTTCTCCTATAGTCATGCCCAGCTCATCAATATAATCATTGACATCCATTTTTTGTTTCTCAAATACTATCTTTCTAACCAGAGAAAAGCCGTTGCTGTGGACTCCGCTGGAAGGCAGGCCTATGATATAATCTCCTTCAACTATTTTTGAACCATCTATTATTTTTTTCTTATCTACTACACCTACACAAAAACCAGCAATATCGTACTCATCCTCTTTGTAGAAACCTGGCATTTCTGCAGTTTCACCGCCAATTAAGGCGCATCCAGCCTTGATACATCCATTGGACACCCCCTCTACTATGCTGGCCATCTTTTCAGGTATAAGCTTTCCTGTGGCAATATAGTCTAAGAAAAATATGGGCTTTGCCCCTTGGCAGAGGATGTCATTGGCACACATGGCTACACAGTCTTCTCCTATGGTATCGTGCTTATCCATCATGAAAGCTATCCTTAGTTTTGTACCTACCCCATCTGTTCCTGATACTAGGACTGGTTCTTCATAGGCTTTTGCATCCAGTTGAAAAAGGCCTGCAAACCCCCCTATATCTGATAGAACTCCCGGAATATAAGTCTTCTTTATCATCCCTTTTATCAATTGGACTTCCCTGTATCCCGCTTCCTTATCTACACCTGCATCCTTATAAGTTAAACTCAACTTTATCCCTCCTTATATTTCAATTGAGAATTGACAGTTGACAATTGACAATGCTTTCCAGCGGACAGTTGAGAATGTTATTGTCAAACATTGTCAATTGGATTAAATTCTTCTACTAATGGGATAATGCCCGTTTAGACATCCTGTGCAGAAATTACTGCCTCCTGCTGCCTTTAGGAGTCCGTCTAAGGACAAATATACTAGGGAATCAGCTTTGATTAATTCCCTAATTTCCTCCACTTCCATTTGAGCTGCTATCAAGTTCTTTCTAGTAGGTGTATCCATGCCTAAATGGCAAGAATGTAGTACTGGAGGTGAAGCAATTCTTACATGGATCTCCTTTGCACCTGCATTTCTAATCATTTCAATAGTCCTTTTAATAGTTGTTCCCCTTACTATGGAATCATCTACCAATATTACCCTTTTACCTGCCACATTTTCCTTCAGTACATTTAGCTTAATCCTAACTCCCTGTTCCCTCAGCTCCTGAGTTGGCTCTATGAAAGTCCTTCCCACATATCTGTTTTTAATCAAGCCTTCTGCATAGGGGATCTTAGACTCTTCTGCATATCCTATGGCTGGTATTGTTCCAGAATCAGGAGCCCCTATTACTATATCTCCATCTACATAGGCTTCCCTTGCCAATTGCTTACCTGCTTCTATCCTTGACAAATAAATGCTTTTATTGTCTAATCTACTATCAGGCCTTGCAAAGTAAATTATTTCAAATAAGCAAAGTCTTTTATCTGCCTTTTCCTTTTTTATGGATTTTATTCCTTCATCGTTAATAAATATAATCTCTCCAGGTTCTATATCCCTAATGAAATCAGCCCCTATAGTATCAAAGGCACAGGTTTCTGAAGCCAAAATATAATCTTCTCCAAATTTTCCCAAGGAAAGGGGTTTCACTCCAAAGGGGTCCCTTGCTCCAATTAGGGCATCAGTTGTCATCATAATAAGTCCATAGGTCCCTTTTATATCATTTAAGGTCCTAACTATGGCATCTTCAATATCGTTTTTGTGATTTCTGGCTATTAAATTAGCTATAACTTCAGTGTCTAGCTCTGTTTGGAATATGACCCCATCATCCTCCAATTTATCCCTTAAACTCTTGAAGTTTACTACTGCCCCATCATGGGCTAGGGCCAGGGCTCCTCTTTTGTATCCTACAACCAGGGGTTGAGCATTGGCTATAGTAGGCTCACCAGTAGTTGCATATCTTACATGGCCTACTGCTATATTTCCCCTAAGCCTCTCCATGGTTTCCTTTGGAAACACTTCATGGACTAAGCCCCGGTCCTTGAAATAGTCTATAAACCCATTGTTATTTACTGCAATACCTGTACTTACCTGCCCCCTATGTTGCAGGGCATATAGTCCATAGTAGATTACCTTTGATACATGGTTTCGGGACTTGCTGTATATACCTACAACTCCACTCAAAATTACACCTTCTTTCTATTTTCTGCTATCTACCAGGGCTTTATCCGTTTTTTCTACTTCCCTAGCCATTTCCTCCTTATACTCCTTAAACTTTTCCCTTAATGCAGGATACTTTACAGAAAGGATCTGTACGGCCAACAGCCCTCCATTTTCTCCACCATCTATGGCCACTGTAGCCACAGGAACCCCCTTGGGCATTTGTACTACAGAAAGAAGGGAGTCTAGCCCATCCATTGTGGAGGACTTTGCAGGAATTCCTATTACTGGAACTGGAGTAACTCCTGCCAATACTCCTGCCAAATGGGCTGCCTTGCCTGCTATGGCAATAATCACTTCAATGCCATTTTCCTCTGCTTTTTCTGCATATTCTATGGCCTTATATGGGGTCCTATGGGCCGATATTACCCTCATTTCATATTCAACTTCAAACTTATCCAATATGCTTGCAGCCTTTTCAGCTATACTCTTATCCGATATACTTCCCATTACAATGCTTACCTTCATTTCACTTCCCCCTAATCAAAGTATTTTATTCCTGATTCAAAGATCTTATGTTGGCCTAAAATATCTACATTTTTGTATAGGTCTTCTCCAACCCTATCAATTGATGAGATGGTACCTAGGACCCTGCCGTCTAAGCTAGTCATAGCTTCTATTCCAAAGGCTGAACCCGTTGGATTTTCATCAACAAATTGGCTAGCTATTTGTCCATTATCCAATAACTTATCCAAAAGGATTCTGCCTTCCTTCGTAGCCACTGGTACCGAATACACATCTCCTACCTTCATCCCTGAAAACCAAGGAGACAGATTTGAGCTAACCCTTACATTTACTATGGTGGATATAAAGTCTCCACTGTCATTACCTGCCATATATACGGCTGGACTAATAAGTCCTAGTTTAATCAAGGCTGTAAATCCTGCTCCAATTCCCAAGATTAATCCATCTTCATTATTTAGATGGTTATCTAAGGCTTCCTTTACATATGGGTTGTTAAATATTAACTTCAGCAGTTTTCCTCCTGCTTCAGGTTCATCTCCTAATAAGGCACCATTGGCCAGGCCTAGTATTTGACATTCCTTTATTTTCTTAGCCAGGACCTTATATGAATCTTCCATATCCCTTAGGGATAGGGTTTTAAATACAAAGGTTTCCACATTGGCCCCAGCTTTCCTAAAGGCCTGTTCCATAGTATATTCACCATGGGTGCCTGTAAATATTGGAATTAAAACCCTTGGCCTTGTTATTTTTCCTTTCCTTATAATCCTACTTCCCTTAGTGTAATTAATATTTTCAATATTATCCCTGGCCTTATACACTGGAAAAACCTCATCTAAGGGCTTTACATAGGCCTCAATTAAATCATCTAAGCCTATACTTTCACCATCTATTAGTATTTCCTCTTTATCCATTGTCCTTCCCAGTTCAATTACTGAGTTTGAATATGCCTCCCTTAGTACGTTTGGCATTTTACCGTTAAACTCTACTATTATGGAGCCTGGTAATGGCTTAAACAAGTCTTCCTTGTCAATTTCCTTGAATTTAAAACCTATCTTGTTCCCCATGGCCATTTCAGCAATGGCCCTTCCTATTCCCCCATATTTTACTGTAATAGCTGATATTATCTCACCCTCATCTACCAATTCTTTTATTAAGGAATAGTTGGACTTCAGCTGCTCAAAATCCACCATTCCCTTTTCATCTATGTCCAGCCTAATTAAGGCTACAGTGGAATTAGGCTTTTTAAATTCAGGTGATATGATATTTTGTACCTTATCAGTAGTAACAGCAAAACTTACCAGGGTTGGCGGAACATCAATATCTTCGAAGGTTCCACTCATACTATCCTTACCGCCTATACTTGGAATATCTAGGTTCTTTTGTACTAAAAAGGCTCCCAATAAGGCTGCAAAGGGTTTACCCCATTTGTTTTCATCTTGACCCAGCCTTTCAAAATACTCTTGGAAAGTCAATCTAATCTTCTTGTAATCACCACCCATGGCTACTATTTTAGCTATGGATTCTATAACTGCATAGTAGCCGCCATGGAAGGGGGACCATTTTGAAAGCTTAGGCTCAAATCCATAGGTCATCAAAGAACAGGTATTAGTTTTTCCTTCTAGTACAGGAATCTTAGCTGCCATACCTTCTGCAGGTGTCAGCTTATATTTGCCACCAAGGGGCATTAAAACTGTACCTGCTCCAACGCTATGGTCAAAGCCTTCTATTAAGCCTTTTTGGCTGGCTATATTTATATCCCTTAGGTTTTCAATAAAGGCGTCCTTTATATTTTTTCCTTTAACCCTAGATGGTATTTGTTCCAAATATGCATTTGACGAAGGTTCAACTATATTTACCTTAGACTTTTTCCTTATACCATTGGTATCCAGAAAGTCCCTTTTAATATTAACTATAGTACTGCCCTTCCATACCATTTTTAGCTTTCTTTCTTCCGTCACCTTAGCAACTACTGTGGCTTCCACATCTTCATCCTTAGCATAGGATAAGAATCTATCTAAATCCTTGGGATCTATGACTACCGCCATCCTCTCTTGAGACTCAGATAAGGCTATTTCTGTACCATCAAGTCCTGGATATTTTAAAGGAACCTTGTCTAAGTCGATAAATAGGCCATCTGCCAATTCTCCAATGGCAACGGATACTCCACCAGCGCCAAAGTCATTACATTTCTTTATCATCTTGGAAACTTCTGGCTTTCTAAAGAGGCGGACTATTTTTCTCTCAATGGCAGGATTTCCTTTTTGGACTTCTGCTGCAGATGTGTGCAATGATTCTTCAGTATGTTCCTTAGATGAACCTACTGCACCACCTAAGCCATCCCTTCCTGTTCTCCCACCTACTAAAATAACCAAATCTCCAGGCTCTGCCTTGCCTCTATATACTGCTTCCTTTGGGGCTGCTGCTACCAAGGCGCCTAATTCCATCCTCTTTGCCACATATCCTTCATCATAAATTTCCCTTAGATAACCTGTTGCAGCCCCTATTTCATATCCATAGGAACTGTACCCTTCCTTAGCCAGCTTAGTAATCTTTCGTTGAGGCAATTTGCCAGGCAGGGTATCTTCATATTTTTGCCTTGGGTCCTTTGCCCCTGTAATCCTCATGGCCTGATATACATAGGCCCTTCCAGATAATGGATCCCTAATGGCTCCTCCTAGGCAAGTGGAAGCACCGCCAAAGGGTTCCATTTCCGTAGGATGATTGTGGGTTTCATTTTTAAACATCAATAACCACTTTTCATTTTTGCCATCTATGTCCACATCTATTTCTATGCTGCACGCATTTACTTCGTCCGTTTCTTCCTTGTCCTCCAATAGGCCCTTTTTCTTTACTTCCTTCATATTTATTGTGGCTAAGTCCATTAAGGAAATTGGCTTTTCCCTGTTTTCATAAACATATTCCCTAGACCTTATATATTCATCTGTGGCTTTTTGGAATATCTCTTTATACTTTCCTTCCTCTATGCCTATGTCTGTTATCTCTGTCATAAAAGTAGTATGCCTGCAGTGGTCTGACCAGTAGGTATCTATTAGCCTTAATTCAGTAATGGTAGGATTTCTTTTTTCGTCATTTTTAAAATATTCTTGGCAGAACTTTAAATCATCTAGGCCCAAGACTATTCCATATTGGGATTTAAAGCTGTTTAATTCCTCTTCGCTGAAATCAATAAAGCCATCTATTATTTCTATATCCTCTCTTGCATCCTCTTCTTTGATGAATTCAAAACTGTCTAAGGGTACTTCCTTCATTTCAATTGGATTAATATAATAATCTTTTATCTTTTCTAAATCTTCATCTGTAATATTTTCTAAAATTATAACTTTTGAATTCTGGACCAAAATATCCTCTTTATTAGTTAAAATCCTAATTAATTGATTTGCAGCATCTTCTCTTTGATTATATTGGCCCTTGTGGTATTCAACCCTAAATAGCTTTTCATTTTCCCTAAGTGGAAGCTTGTTTTCATATAAATTATCTAAGGCCTCTTCAAAGAGGATTTCTTCAACTATCCTTTCCTTTTCTTCCTCTGTTGTATTGATTAAATCATAGACATTTACAACCCTTACCCTTGTTAACCTATCTATACCTAAGTAATCCCTAAACTCTTTTAGTAAGCTTTTTCCTTCACCATTGTGCTCTTCCTTCTTCTCTATGAAGACCCTTTTAAAATTCACATTAACCCTCCTCAAAAAGTTAAATTAAGCCCAGTTGGGTAGGCAAAGCGAAACCTACCCGACTGGGCTTTTATCCCTTCGGTGTAATACTTTATGTATCAAAAAATACATAAAGTATCTGTACCGCTCGGTCCTGCAGGATTTTCCTCGGATCCCTAGGTACACTTTCACTCATAGTTAAATGATTTCCGGTCATTTAGTAGATACGCCCCAACCATATTATGGGACTTATATGAGTTTTTTATTCAAAACTATTTATTTGTGTCACTTTCATATTAACAGTGACCATTAAATAAGTCAAGCTTTCTTTTTCTATAGAGTAAACTTCACTATCAATGTGGGATCTAAAACCCTAAAGGTAAAGGATTCAGTAATAAAGAATCTGACCTTTTCATTTGTATGATACTGGTAGCCGATGGAAAAATCCCTTCCTAAAGTAAGCTCTAAATCATCATGGTTGTAGGGAAGTAAGTAGGCACCATTTACCACATGGCTATAGACTATTTTTCCTCCAATTAGCTTTTCAATTCTTTCATCCAGCGGGTAGGATGTTTCCTTAGATAAAATTCTCTTATAGGCTTCTTCATTGACTACTAGGCTAAAGGGGCCTCCTTGATAGTTTTCCTTTAGAAGAATTAATCCCTTAGTTATAGCTTCCATAATAGTAGTAGGGTCATTGCCTAAGGGGATGGGATCTATTTGAACCACATTATCAATACCTTTTATAAGGCCTTCTTCTAAGCCATTATATATGGCATTTTCTTCAAATAATGCAATTTCCTTTACAGCATTTTCCAATGGTTCATAGTCTACATCCTTGGCTCCTCTTTCGATATTGTCCAATTCCCACCTATTCATTTCAAATTCAATTCTGGCTTCTGTTAAGGGTAAAACATCATAATTGCTAAATCCTACATTCCCCTTATTCTTTATTGGCCCTAATCTACCTTCAGTAATTACGTTGAAATCCCAGCCCTTTGGTCCATTAACCTTAACTACTCTTCTAGCAGATAAATAGGATTTCAGTACTTCCTTTGCCCTTTCTTCTATTTCTTCCCAAGCACTGGCTGAAACTGGGGCTAAGTCTCTATATAACATATTCTCCCTCCTATTTTAAATCTCCAATATTTAAACTTGATGAATCATTCATTATTTCAGTAACCTTTTCCTCTAGGTGAGAAATAGGTCCATCAGTAAATAAGTAGGTCCTGAGCTCTTCATCCCATTTGTCCATATTTCTTCTCAGCCATTCAATGAGCATGCAGGCATGTTCTATTTCCTCATCCCTGTTATGTGCCATAATCTCCCTAAGCTCAGGATCATTAGATGAGGTTACTCTTTGGTTGTACCAGTCAACAGCCTCAATTTCCTCCTTTAGGCTGTTAAGTGCCCTTGAAATGTTCATGGTTTTTTCATCTAGCTTCTCCACCGGTTCATGATATTGACTCACATCATCTTCCTCCTTTTACTTTTTATTCCACTATTAGTTTACCCCTCTAAAAGTTAATTAAAACATTCACAATCACTATTTTATCCTATTTAGATTTGAATAATATCCCTTTTCTGATAAATTATATTTTCTTAATATAAATGTGAATTTATTGTAACTTCTTTGTTACACATGGTTACCTATTTCGTTGTATAATATAGTCAAGAGAAAGGAGATTATTTATGGTAAGAAAATCATTTAAATTCATACTTATAACCATATTACTACTTATATTAACCTTAGGTTGTTCCAAAAAAGAAAGCCTACCTGAAGTTCTGTCTCAGGAGCAGTCCATTAAAGAGATTATCTTATCTAAGGGGGATAATTATAATTTCCTTAAAGATGAATTATATATAGAATATATGAATAAATTGGGAAAGGACCTAGTCGTAAACAAGGAGGCATCACCTCCCCACTATGCCATAGGCAACTTAGATGATGACAATATTCCAGAGCTAGTAGTCTTTAAAGAGAGGGACCCAAATAACAAGGAAGATGAAGGAGCCTTGGAAGTCTATAAATTCAATGGAGAAAAATATGTATTATTAGATAAGGTTCCCATGAATTACGATAATACCAATTATCAAATAGAAATTGGAAAAATTGCAGAAAACACCAGTGGCATCCTATTAAACAATAAGGTCGGAGCCCATTCTGGCATAACCTATGGTTTTATCTTAGAAGATAATAAGCTAAAAAGTATTTTCAATGAAAATAAAATTTCTCTAATATCCACATTTGCTAAAAATGAAATTAAGGATATAGATAATGACGGTATCTTGGAGTTTAGCATATATACTATAGATCCAGAAACTGAAAATACAAATATAGAAGATGCACCTAAGATGACCCTCTGGTACAAGTGGGATGGAAAGGACAATGGAATCCTAGTACAGGTTGAAAGAGAAGGTTTTTCAGAAATTATCACCAATGAAGACCTATTCAGTGAAGGAAAAAACTTAATAGAAGATAATCTCAATGAAGCATTAAAATTTATTATAGAAAATAAGAGTCAATTGTCTAAGTATGAAAATTCGGAACTTTTAAAGGAATATATAAAAAAATTAGATGAAATCTCCTTCAACAAAGGCATTGAAATAAATGATCTTTTCATTAAATATCAAGAGGGAGAAAACTTTGACCACTTGTTTAGAAAATACGGCCTTTCTATGGAAAAACTAAATAGTTTAGAATACCTTAATAGGGAAAGAACCCTAAAGGACGAGGCTGAATTAAAGGAACACTTGATTGAAAATATAAACTTAGGCTATAAATTGGCCACTTCTGAAGGCATGTACTATTATTTGATAGATTATCAAAAATTTGTAAACCTATTGGGTGAAAGCTTAACAAATGAATATAAAGATTATTTAAAAGTATTAGCCCTAGACACCAATGAACCCTTTATGATTGATGGAAGTCTTATGATATCCATGGAAAAGTTAGTTGAAAGAATATTACAAGTAGAAAGCTTTAAGTTTGTTTATCCCTATTCTGAACTGCTGCCACAAATAAAGGAAATATATACAAGATATATAAATACCTATTTCTTCGGGGATTTGCACGACCCCAATTATGACAGAAATACCTTAAAAATGAAAGAGGAAATCCTCCTAGAATTTGAAAAAGCAGAGGAGAAATATCACTACACAAATTTTGCTAATATTATTAGGTCATTTATGAAAGACCTAGAGGATAATGATTATATAGTTGATGACTATATAAAAAACAAACTTAATGAAAGATTAAATTAATCACATAATCTTCCCTTCATAATATTATGTATTGAGTAATAGTATTTATGAGGGGGGATTTTTTTGTTATCCAGAAAAGCATTTATCCAAACTTCACTAGAACTTAATCTATTTTTCCAAAGGATTATGAAGGAGCACCTGTTTTTTATTGAAACAAACCTTCAGCCAGTTGATGATTCTTATATTAGAGAAGCTGATATTTTGAAAAAGTCCTTTAAAGACTTATTAGGTGAAACTGTAGTATTCGCAAACTGTGCTCTTAGAGAAAGCGTACTTAAATCTAAGGAACTTGTGACAAATTACACCTTAAAAGCTGAAAAGATAACATCTAAATTAACAGGGGCCTCTATAAATACCAATATTACAGAAGCAGAATATGAATTGAAATCAAACCCCAACTTTGAATATACCCAGTGGCTAGAGATGAAGGTCCATGATATAAACTGCAGGTCCTTAAACCTCCTGGATGAAGTAATTGAGTTTAAAAAGAAACTCTTAGAATTATTTACAGATTGTAGTATCTTTATGAATATCTACCCTGACATGCTAGACCATTTAGTACATGAAGCAGAACTATACCGCAGCCATCTAGAATCCCTGGTTAACAAGACCCTACCTAAGATGGACCTATGTGATGAATTGAGATTCTGGAACCATATAATGGAAGATCATGCCCAATTTATTGATGGAATGTTAGATCCTACAGAAAAGGATTTAAAGAAAAAGGCTGAAGACTTTGCTAAGAAATTTGAAAAACTAGTAGAAGAATCTATTGAATGCCATGAAAAAAAACTAATAGAAAAAAGCAAGGCTGCAACGGAAGAAATCAGGGATTTCAAAAAAACAGCCACTGAAGGCCTCTTAGACTGTGAAATAAAATCTATTATCCCTCCGCTCTTGGCAGACCATGTCCTCAGGGAGGCAAATCACTATTTAAGAATATTGAAGGAAATGAAAATCTGATGGAAAACCATCAGATTTTTTGTTTTCTATTTACCCTGTACCTTTTATATACCCTTATGCCTATAATTAATAAGGAGTAAATTGGAATAATCAAAAGCAAGATCCCAGAAAGGTCCCTTTGGGCTGAATAGGATACCCCTGTAAAGCCTTTAATAAAGACATGGCTTATACTATAGGATAGGGGTAGAAGGAAGACCTTCTCCAATATGTTTCTAATCCTCTCATTTTTTCTAAACATAGAAAGGAAAAACCCACTTAAAACAGTCAATAAGATGGATAAAATGAGATAATATCCCAGGACTAGCCTTGGCAAAGTCTTTTGACCACCACCAGGGTTTGGGTCAATTCCATAAATCAGTATATCCTCTTCCCCATCTGTAGTATAGTAGTAAATGGACTTGACTTCTTCCCCCTCTGGATTTAATACAATGCTCCTTTTATCATTCTTTTGAATATACTTGTTCCATAGGGAAGACCATGCAGTCAATGAATAGGAATCCCCATACCTATTAATATCATATCCAGCCACTTCTTCCCTAAAGGTAATGATAACCTTCCCATCCTCGTATCCTTTTATAGACATTATATCTTCTGAATAAGGCAAGTATTCTGGAGCAGTTATATAAGCCATGCCTATGATGGCAAAGACCAAGACCAATAGGCCAGTAAACACAATGGTTTGAACCTTATCTCTAAGTAATTTCCTCTCTATTTTCTTTAAGGGCCCTATAGTTGTATCCATTGGGATTTCCTTAAATTCCTTCATAGATTCCAATTCAACTTTACAATTTGTACAGGTCTCAATATGGCCTTCTATAAGTTTCCGACTATCTTCACTGGCCAAGTCCTCTACATATAAGGGCAGCAAGTCCTTGATTACATCACAGGTTACCTTCACTGAAACCCCTCCATTTCCTCCTGAATTTTCTTTCTAGCCCGGTGATAAGTGACACATGCCCAGTTTTCAGTTTTCCCAAAGATACTGCCAATCTCTTTAAAACTCAACTCTGCAAATACCCTAAGGGTAAATACCTCCTTATAAGGTTCTTTAAGGTCATGTAGTATTTGGTGAATTTTCATAGCATCCTCTTTTGAAGTCAACTCCTGTTCTATATTAATATCTTTTTGCCTTTCCTCCACTATATCTATTAATTCTATTCCTTTGTTTTTTCTTAAATAGGAAAAGTAGGTGTTCTTGGCAATTTGACATAGCCAAACCCGAATATCACAATCCCCTTTAAATGACCCTATGGACTTAATAGCCTTAATGAAGGTTTCAGAGGTTATATCTTCAGCTATATGGGCATTTCCCGATAAGGACTTTATGTAAAGATATACATCCCTGAAATACATCTTATATAATTCTTCCAGGTCTGTCACTTAATCACCTCCTCTATATATAAGACTCATAACTTTCTAATATCTTACACAAATTTTGATTTTTTCTTCATCTACTATTATATCTGTAATTAGTGAAGAAAAGTTACATTACAACCTCCCCATAGGTATAATCTTTTCTAAACCTTTGGCTTAAAGGTTAGATTTAGGTATAATTAAATTAATATGGCATTATTAATCTATTATCAAGAGGAGATGGTAAGATGAGATTTCTATCCTATGAGTTAGGGGAGAAGGAAGGATACGGTATCCTAAATGAGAAAAATTTTATGGTAATCCCAATGGAAACTCTATTAAGGGAATTGAACAAGGATGTGCCTAAGAATTTACTGGATTTCATCAGAACTTATTCTGATAGCCTAATTGGGGATTTAAAGGAAGTCCTTGAAAATATAAAGGATAAAGGCATTCCTTTAAAGGCTGTGAAGATTACAGCCCCTATTAAATATCCAAGACGAAATGTCTTCTGCCTTGGAAAAAACTATGTAGAACATGCCAAGGAAATAAAAAACTTGCCCAGCGGAAACACAATAATCCCAGATAATCCCATTTATTTTTCAAAAATTGCAGACCCAGCCATAGGGCATATGGATAAGGTCATAATCCCTAAGGATTATAGTAACAAATTTGATTATGAAGTGGAACTTGGGGTTATCATTGGAAAGGATGGAAAGGATATCCCCTATGAAGAAGCAGAAGATTATATATTTGGATATACCATTGGAAACGATATAACTGCCAGAGACTTACAGACAAAACATATCCAATGGCTTAAAGGAAAAAGCCTGGATACATGTACTGCCATAGGCCCATACATAGTTCACAAATCAGCAATACCCTTCCCTGTAGAACTTGATATAGGCTCTAAGGTAAATGGGGAAATCAGACAAAGCTCCAATACTAGAAACCTAATATTTGATATACCTACTATTATTTCAGACCTATCTAGGGGGCTTACTCTTAGGGCTGGAGATATAATACTGACAGGGACTCCAGCAGGAGTTGGCATGGGATTTGAGCCTCCCAAATACTTAAAATCTGGTGATATAGTAGAATGCTATATAGAAAAAATTGGAACATTAACAAATATCATAGAATAGGTGGAGATTTGAAATCTCCACCTATTTAAATCGGCCTTTCAATCCTAAGTACTGGTCAAAGATCAATCTACTTACCTTCCCCCCAAACCTATAGGATTCGTGGTCATTATAATACAAATTGTCGGAAAAGTCCTTGGTAAATATGGCTATGACATAGCCACCATAAGGAGTAAATACTATTCCACCATCATTTCTACAGGCATCCATACTGCCGCTCTTGGAAGCTATGGTAAACAATTCTTCATCACCGGTGTTTTCAGAATCCAAAAAATACTGAGGCAAGCCCCTAGTTAACATGGTATTATAATGCTGTTTCTTAAATATTTCTATCATCTCTTGACTTAGTTCCTCAGACCATAGTTCCTTTTTATAGATCATTTCAAATAATCTGCCATAATCCTTGGGAGTAGTAGTCCCAAGCTTAGGATATTTTTCAAAGTCTATCTTATTATATAATACAGTATCCTTAAACCCTAGGTCATGGCAGGTGTTGTTGATATTATCTATACCTAGGAGATCTATCATCATATTAGTAGCTATGTTATCGCTAATTATGATCATTAAGGTTGCAATGTTTTTGACCGTCATTTCTACTCCAAAGTCTAAGTGCCTAAGTATTCCACTGCCTACAACATAGTTTTCTTCACCATATTTCATCATCTGGTTTAAGCCTACCTTTTTTTCTTTGACCTGCCTAAAAAGCTCTGCCAAGATAAAGGATTTTATTGTACTGGCAGTTTCAAATTTTTCTTCTGAATTGATTTCAATAATATTTCCCTTAAAATCGTTGGCATAAAACCCAAGCTTCCCACTGAAATTATAAACCTCTGCACTAATCCTTGCTTCTAAGGATACTTTGTCCATACCTCTCATCCCCCTTAGTTTGTTTTCATACTAATACCTAGAACCTACCCCTATTTTACCAGTTTTTACCTATTTTTTATATAATTTTAATAATTTTCCATCCATTTCTATAATTTAAAACCAATAGCTTTAATGAATAGTATAAACCTTTATACTATAGATAAAGTTAATAATTTGAAAAACAAATATTGAATTATCTAATAAGAATTTCAGTACTCATAAAATTTTGATATATTATATATTGCTGTAAAAAAGCATTAATAAAAGGAGGAAAAAATGAAGAGAAAAACATTACTTATATTTTTATTACTTATTGCAATACTGACAGCAGGATGCAGCAAAAATAAGGCAAGCCTTAATGACAATGAAAATATTGTGGAACTTGACCCTAATGCAGACTTTGATGCCCTAGTTGAACAAGCCAGAGGAACTACTGTAACCTTTTACGGCTGGGGCGGAGATGAAAACAGAAACAGATTTTTAAATGAACAACTTGCTCCAAAATTAAAGGAAAAATACGATATTACCTTAGAAGTAGTTGGCATGGATATAGACAATATCTTGGCCAAGTTGGCAGGTGAAAAGCAGGCAGGCTTAGAAAAAGGCTCCATCGACATGATATGGATAAACGGGGAAAACTTCTACTCAGCTAAGGAAAACGACCTCTTATTTGGTCCCTTTACCCACAAGCTGCCTAACTTTGACAAGTATATAGACACTGAAGATGAAGAAGTACTATATGACTTCGGCTTCCCCATCGAAGGTTATGAAGCCCCCTATGGTAAGGCCCAGCTTGTTTTTTTGAACGACAGTGCTGTAACACCAGAAACTCCAAGAAATACTCAGGAGTTCTTAGAATTCTGCAAAAAATATAAAGGCAAGGTAACTTATGCAGCCTTACCAGATTTTACAGGTAGTGCCTTCGTCAGGACCCTAATCTATGATATAGTTGGTCATAAACAGTTCTTGACTATGGAAGCAGACAAGGAAGTAGTTAAAGAGGCCATTGAGCCTGCCTTAGAATATTTAAGGGAATTAAACAAGTACCTATGGAACCAAGGAAAAACCTTCCCTGCTACCAATGGAGAAGTTGACAATATGTTCCAAGATGGAGAATTGGTAATGGCCATGAGCTATGGTCCATATGCAGCAGCTGTTGGTATAGAAAAAGGGGTTTATAAGGACACAGTTAGAACCTTTGTATTTGACAATGGTACAGTAGGAAATACCAATTATATTGCCATAGCAAAGAACTCTCCTAATAAGGCTGGTGCCATGGTAGTTATCAATGAAATCATTTCAGCTGAAACACAAGCAGCTCAATTTGAAGCTTTAAAGACTTTGCCTGTAGTGGCATATGATAAATTGTCCGATGAGGAAAAGGCAAGATTTGACAAGGTAGATATTGGCAAGGGAGTTTTGTCACAAGATGAGCTTTTAAGTAAGCGCCTACCAGAAATGCCAGCAAACATAGTTCCCATAATAGAGGAAATATGGCTAGAGGAAGTAGTTGGCAAATATAATGAATAGTTTCATATATGGTTAGGAGTGAAAATCATGAATAAAAAAACACCCTATATACTAATAATGCCCATAGTATTATTGGGTGTTCTTTTTATATACGGAGTTGCCAATGGAATAATCCAAAGCTTCGGTTATATACCTGCATTTAATTTAAGGGACTTAAGCCTAGATTATTATATAAAGGTCATAAAAAGCCCTACTTTCCTAGACTCTTTAAAGGTGACTTTGCACATATCCCTCATATCCTCTATTTTAGCTGCAGTCTTAGGGACTATTCTTACTGCAGCCTTGGTTTACACTGGACATACAGAGGGTAAGATAATTCAGGTAATTAAATTGGCTATACTTATCCCCCATACCATAGTAGCCTTATTTTCAATAAGCATACTTTCTCAAAATGGCCTTCTGGCAAGGCTCCTATACAAGCTAGGAATCATAAGTACACAAGGGGACTTCCCCTTGTTACTATATACAAAAAATAACATAGGAATAATTCTAGGCTACTTGTGGAAGGAAGTACCCTTTGTTGCATACTTTTCCTTATCCCTAATGGCCAGTATAAATAAGACCTTAGGGGAAGCAGCAGAAAACTTAGGGGCCTCCAGGTTAAAATCCTTCATTCATATAACCCTGCCTTTAAGTATGCCTGCCATAGCCAAGGCATTTTTGATTATACTGACCTTTTCCTTTGGGGCTTATGATTTACCATTTTTGCTAGGTGCAACTGTTCCAAAGGCATTGCCTGTCCAAGCCCATGTTGAGTATATACATCCTGACTTACGCCATAGGCCCTATGCTATGGCCATGAATGGATTGATTTTGCTCATAACCTGGCTCATGGCTGGTATTTATTATCTCATCTCCAATAGAAAGAAGCTAAAGGGTGGTAGCCATGAAAGAGCCTAGCTCAAATAAGCTGTTAAAACTTTTTTTATATATAACTGTTTTTGCAATTTTAGCCCCTATGGTAATAATTACCCTATGGGCTTTCACCAACCAATGGTCATGGCCAAGTCTTCTGCCTACTAGTTATTCCCTTAGGGCTATAAAGGAAATATTTGCCCCCTATGGCAATGTATTTCCTATACTTCTATCAAGTATTTTCTTATCATTAACCGTAGCCCTCCTATCGGCTATTATAGCTATAATGGCTGCTAGGGCAGTAGTCTTTTATGACTTTTTTGGCAAAGACTTAATAGATTTTATCAGCATGGCTCCAAACCTGGTGCCCAGCACTGTATTTGCAATGGGTATCCATGTTGCCTTTATAAAGATGTCCTTAGCCAATACTCCCTTGGGGGTTATCATAGTCAATCTAATCTATACCTTGCCCTATACTATAAATATAATGAAAAACTTGACTGAATCCATTGGTAAAGACTTGGAGCAGCAGGCCTATGTACTAGGTGCATCGCCCTGGAAAGCCTTCTTACACATTTCCTTTCCACTCCTCTTACCAGGGATAATAGCAAGTATTACAATGGCCTATATCATTTCCTTTAGCCAATACTTCGTAACCCTCCTAATAGGCGGGGGAAAGGTTATGACCTTCAGTATGATTATGGTACCCTTCATAGCCAAGGGAGACAGGACCTTAGGCTCTGCCTATGCCTTAGTCTTTGTCTTATCTACACTTATAGTTTTTGGCCTAATAAACTTGATCTTGAAGAAATTCCAGAAAAGGAAGGAGAAATATAATTGGAATTAGAATTGAAGAATATATCTGTTACCCTTTCTAAGAAGGAGATATTAAAATCCATAAATTTAAGGGTGGAAGATGGTGAATTTATCTCCCTTCTTGGAGCATCAGGCTGTGGAAAAAGCACCCTCTTAAAAACCATAGCAGGCATAATTAAGCAGAGGGAAGGGTCAATCCTCTTAGGTGGAAAAGCCCTAGACAAGGTCCCCCCTCATAAGCGGAGGACAGTTATCGTCTTTCAAGACTTTAGGCTCTTCCCCCATATGACCGTTGCAGAAAATATTAGTTTTCCACTAAAAATGCTTGGGCTCCATAAAGATAAATGTAGGGAAAGGGCTGTTGAGCTGCTGAAAAAGGTTAAATTGGAAGGCTTTAAAGATAGGCATGTAGATGAAATATCGGGGGGCCAAAAGCAAAGAGTGGTCTTAGCCAGGGCCCTGGCTGCAGAACCTGTAGTCTTATTATTAGATGAGCCCTTTTCCAGCCTTGATATCAATCTAAGAAAGGATATGAGAGAATTAGTACTAGACCTTCAAAAAGAATACAAGATCACCACCATCTTAGTTACCCATGATAAGGAAGAGGCCTTAACCATGTCTGACAGAATAGCCTTTATGCACAATGGTGAAATACTACAATACGACACTCCAGAAAATATATTTAAAAACCCTGTAAACACCATAGTAGCTGATTATTTCGCAGAAGGAACCTATATTAGTGGAGAAATAAAAGGCAATAGATTTATAAGCCGTTTCTTCAATGTAGATATAAATAGGGATGATGGAAAGTACAAGTGTCTTATAAGGCCCTCAGCTTTAAAGGTAAATAAAGCTGAAGATGGCAAGTTTCAAGTGGTAGCCAAGATATATCAAGGTGACAATTACCTGCTGAAAATAAATAAAATCAACAGCAGTTTGAAACTGGAGAGCATTTTAAATGAGCCCCTAGATATTAAAGAGGGAGATAAAGTCAGCATAGAATTAGATAAGGATAAACTTATATTCATTCCTGAATAATAAGTTTATCCTTATTATTTATTGCCTTTCTCCAAAAATCTTAAATTGCTCATATACATGGTCTATGTATTCATCTACATCCTTAATCTTAGGTATGATAACTTTTTTCTTTTTCCCTTCTCCAAATAACAAGCCCTTCTTCATACTCTCCTCATCTGGGGAAATCTCTACAAGATTTTCTATAAATAAGTCTGGATTTAATAGGGCAGCTGCAGCCAACACATCCCAGATATATATGCCGTGGTTGTCAAAAACACATTTTTCCCTATTAAACCAGTATAGGCTATTTTCATACAGCCATCTTTCAAAATCGTTTCCTTCCTTTAGCCTTTCAAACCTCTCCCTGGTGAAAAAGCCATCTAAACATGTGTTTCCAGTGGCAATAATAATATTTCTCCCATGTTCTAAGACATTTAGGGATGCCCTATAGTTGCAGGAAAGATTTAATTCATTTAAAATCTTGCCATTTATTATTAGGGGCTCAGTTATACCCCCCATTAGGGAAATAACCTTAATTTTCCTATAAAAATCATTATCCAATAGCCAAGCATGGTATAGGTTTGTTGTAGACCCTAATACAAGTAGGGACAGGTCTCCCTCATACTTCTTAGCCATTTCTACTAAAAATCTGGCTGCTTCATTATCCTCATGGGAGTCTTCAGAACCCTTAAAGACTGGTATTTCTGGATGGCCTATATTCTTCATAAAGGAAATAGTATTTGGATAAATAAGGTCCAACTTATTATTCCCAAAGGTCGTACTAATCCCTAGGACTTCCACATCCTTTTGGGCCAATGCATATATAATGGCCAAGCCATCATCTATATCACAGCCATCTATGGAAAAGGCATTGTCACAATCTATAATTAATTTTCTAGCCATAATATCACCTTCTTTCTATTTATATAGGCTGGCAATTTTTTCTATGTCTTCCCCTTTTCTATACATGTATTGAAGCCTTTGCATCCTGGCCATGGTCCTCAGCCTTCCGTTTTTAACAAACCGCCTTTCTGAAGTAATTATCTTTGCCCTTGCCAAGGCTATTTTTTCTCCATCTGCCTTTATATCCATGGACAGCTGATAGTCTTCCATAAGAGGTATCTCCCTATATCCCCCTAAGCCATAGAAATATTTCCTATCTATGAAGATACCCTGGTCTCCAAAGGCAATATTTCTTAACCTTACCCTTAGATTGGACATGAAGCCACATATCTTCATTATAATACTTCTACTATCAAATTTGATTTTAAAACATCCTGCCTTATAGCCCTTTTCCATCACTTCATGAATCCTCTCTAGGGCATCTGGAGATAAATGGCTGTCAGCATGTAAAAAAAATAGTATATCTCCCCCTGACAAGGAAGCCCCATAATTCATCTGACTGGCCCTGCCCTTTTTAGGAGATACGACTACCCTATACCTCTTTTCAATTATACTTTTTGTATTGTCTGAACTGCCTCCATCTACAAAGATGATCTCAGACTTATCCCTAAAGTATTCCAAATTATCCATCAGTTGCTTTATAGTGGAGGCTTCATTATAAACGGGTATGATAATGGATATTGACTTAGTACTCATACAAATACTCATCCTTTATAAAGTATAAAAAATCCTTAGACAAGTAGGCCTTAATCTTCTCAAAGGTAAATTCATTGAAAATAAGCCTGTCTGGCCCCTGATATTCCACATAGGCCATGGCACACCAGGTTATACCCCTTAGGCAGTTCATGGATATATAGTTTTTAACAGACTGCCACAATTCCTTCTTATCCTTGTATTGGTTTGATTTTTTGCAGTATTCCCTTAGAAAATAGTGGATTTCATCCTTAGAAAGGATAATATCAGTTTTCCAAAGGGTAGTTGTAGGTGTTAAAAAATGGCCTAAGTCCTGGGCAGGATAGCCATACAGGGGTTTTTCCCAATCTACTAGGTAATTGTTTTGCCCTTCACCATTTATGAGGAAATTGCCTGAATTTAATTCAGTATTTATTATAGTCCTATTTCCCAAATCAAGGTTCTTTATATTCCTTCCCTTTTCCAATAGGTATTCTATCCTGGCCCTTGTCTCCTTATCAGCATATTTGGAAGTCTTATATTTTTCAAACATCCTCAAAGACTCCTCATATATTGCCCCTATTGGATTTTCTGGCCTTAGTAAGTGATTCTTTTCTGGTATAGGTTCATTGTGGATATCTCCTAAGATTTCCGCTGCAATTTTTAAATCCCTTTTATAATCTAGGGGCTTGCCTGGCAAATATTCCATAACTAAAAATCCGAAGGGGATTAGTTTTTTACTGTCATCATAATAAATAGGCTTGGGAGTCCTATTAGTATTCTTTAATAGTTCCAAAGCCTTGTACTCATATTGGATTTGATTATCTAAATCCATTTGGCTATCTGTGGCAATTCTAAGTACCAATTTCTTTTTATAGGCCTTTGAATAAAAAACATAATTGATATTATATTCTCCCTGGCCCAAGGGCTTGATCCCTTCTGGCCCAAATCTTTCTATGAATTCCTTATCCTGTATAATATTGTCTATATGGATTTTGCTCATTTTCATCACACTTCTCCATTATTTTATAAACAAATTTCCTAGTATTGTGGCAGGGAATGTCCTTGTCCCCTTTTAATATTTCATAGAGCTTTAAGAAATCATTCTTATCGTCAATATCCAATTGGATATTGCCTACTCCATAGGACTTTCCCATGGCTTGAATCCTTCCTATGGTCTCCTGAAAAACAGAACTTGTACTGTATTTCATATTGAATATGTCTTTACAGGCTTCTTTCATTCCAATCAAATAATATCCCCCATCATAGGTAGGGAAAATGGCTATATCCTTATCTTCTAAGATATTAAAAGCCATTTCTATATCCTCCTTACCTAAGAGGGGGAGATCGCTACCTATGAGTACTGATTTTTTATAATCCTTTAATGAGTAGGAAATCCCATTATACATCTTTTCTCCTAGGTCTTTTCCCTCTTGTTTTAGAAAATAAACATCTTCATCGAAAATATCATAAAAGATCTCTAAGTCACCATGGTCAGAGTAGTTGACAATTATATCTATGCCCATGTTTTTTATATTTTCGTATATGTCTTTTATAAAAGCCGTTTGCAATTCTACACATGACCTTTGGCCTAAAAAAGGCTCTAGCCTAGTTTTGGTCTTGCCTAAAGTAGGTATCCTTGTGAAAAAAACTATTACCTTATCTTTCATTTTTCTCCTCTACAACTAAATTTTTGTTTCTTGAGTAAAATATGTTTCTCAACAATACTACTAGGACTGACAGTGCAAATAGTATTAGAAGGGCTGTAACCAATAATTTTGCTCCTCCAGTTAACATACCGCCAACATATGAATAAATAATGGTAGCAGGCAATTGTCCTATGCCTGTTGCTATGAAGAAGCCCCAGAAATTCATAGAGGTCAAGCCTGCAGCATAGCTTACGATGTCAAAAGACATAAAAGGTAGTAGCCTGGCTATTAGGATAGATTGTTTCCCATATTTTTCAAAAAACCTATCAACACTTTCTAAGCCAGTTTTGCTAGTCAATTTCTCCACTATATCCCTACCTAAGATTCGGGCTATATAGAAGCATACTGCAGCTCCTACCATTGCACTTGACCAAGAAAGTATGGCTCCTTGCCACCACCCAAACAAGTTGGCATTGGCAAAGGTAATTAAAAAGGCAGGCAGTGGTGCAGCTATTGATTGAAATACCATTAAGGCTGCAGATACTAGCATTGCATAAGGTCCATACTCGTCTATAAAGTCCCTTACAACCTCAAAATCTCCCGTTGCAAACATTGAAACTATATTCTTTACCAATTGATTTATACTAGGGTTGAAAAAATATAATAATACACCCATTAATATTATACCTAAAAGAATTATTTTTGATTTATGTTCTAATAATTTTCCCTTCATATTTCACCTCAATAGAAATTTTTCATTTAAATGGCTATCCATTTATTAACGGATAGCCAACATATCTTTTATTCTAGAAGAGAGTTGTAGTCATCTCCTGCTTCTGTCCAAGCTTTCATACCACCTTCTACTGTGAAGATTTGATCAGGTGATACCCCCATTTCTATAAGTAAATCAGTTGCCTTTTGTGCATAGGATTTTCCTGAATAACATACTAGGGCAAATTTAACATCTGGGTTTCCTTCTTCTGAACCAGTAGCTTCTTTTAATGCTGCTTTTAGGTTTGCTATTCCTGTCTCGTCATCTCCCTCTTTATTGGCAGCATGCTGGTCTGCTAGAATAGCACCTTTTATATGGCTTTCTTCGTAGTCTTTAGCCTGTCTAACATCAAGGATTATATATTCATTAGAACCTGAATCTATATCCTTCTTTAAATCCTCAACACTTATATATTTCATTGGATTTGCTGCTGTTTCTTCAGCCTTTTGTCCGCATCCAACTAAGACAAGTGATAAGATCAGTAAAACTGACAATAGTTTTAATGATTTGTTCTTCATGTCTTCATACCTCCATATAATATTTTTGTCCACCTATTATTTTAATGTAATGCCTAATCTAAAACAAATAGATATAATTTATAGGTTTTGTTTTGCTATTGATATTTTAAATAGGCACATTTATTTTAAGGGTATGAGAGGTAGATAGCCTATGGCAATAATTAATAAGGATTTATGATGGGGAAAATAATCATAATTAAAAAAGCCTTGAAACACCTTTAGTTTCAAGACTTCTCATAATGTTAATCTATTCTTTTAGTATTATAGGTAGAACGGAGCATATTAAAGACTTCCTTGTCCCTTCCCTTCAAAACCATTCTTACTCCCAATTGGGCATTACAATCGGGGCAGGTTAATACCTTAGGGTCCTTAGATAAATCTATGGAACTTTCAATAATCCTATCTATATGCATTCTAAGTAAATTCCCCTTACCTAGCTTTTGGTATTTGGCAATATGAGCTTTACAGTATCCGCAGGATACTAACATTGTAAAGCTGCCTTTTACCTTCTTATAATAGGGATTCTTATATATCAAACAATCACCCTTTCAAGTAGTTAAAGGAATTTCAGTACTACCTCTTTCCTTTATCGTAAATCTCACCCAAGGCCCTTGGTGGCCGATTAGATTTTGAGAAAAATATTAGCAATAATAGGGTAAGGACATAGGGTAAAGTCATTATCAAGTCTGAAAAGGTACTGGGCATCTCCAGCATTTGTCCAAGTATATATCCACCTGACCTAGCAAAGCCAAAGAGTAAGCAGGCTCCAAGGGTAGGCAGTATTTTCCAATTTCCAAAGATTAAGGCTGCAATGGCTAAGTAGCCATATCCCATATAAATTGACGGTGAAAAGTTAGTTGAGATGGAATAGGCATAGCTTATGCCTCCTAAGCCTGATAGGGCCCCTGATATTAAAACTGCCTTAAATTGAACCCTGAACACTTCCACTCCTGCTGCATCAACTGAGTGGGGATTGTCTCCACAGGCTCTTAGCCTCAACCCAAACCTAGTCTTATTTAAGACATAGGCTGCTATAATAGCAATAACCAGGATTACTATTTCAAAGGGATAGAGGTTTTTAAATGCAGCACCTAAGACTGGAATTTTCGACAGTACTGGTACGGTAAAACGGACAGAAGTACCTATTTGAAACTTGTCTGACAAAGCTCCAAAAACTAAGCTGTTTATTTGGGTAGTTAGAAATACTGTTAAGGCCATGGAAAGTATATTTATAACAACACCGCTAATTACCTGATTGGCCTTAAACTTAATACATAATAGGGCATGAAGTATAGAAAAGAGCATTCCCCCTACCATGGCTAGCAGGAGAGCAAAATAGAATAATTTCTGTATGGGGATATTGAAAAAATGGGAAAAGACTACTGCCCATAAGGCTCCAAAAAAGGCACCAAAGCCCTGCAAACCTTCAAGGGCTAGGTTGGTAATGCCAGCCCGTTCACTATAAATTCCTCCTATTGCCATAATGAAAAGTGGCAATGCAAAAGACAAGCCATCTATAATAAGGGTATCCATTATTCCTCTGCCTCCCTTCCTGCCATGAAGGCTAAGCTATCCTTCTTAGCCCTAATCCTATACTGAATATATGCACTACATGCACTAAATAGCAGGATCATACCAGTTATAACTGAGGCTATTTCCTTCCTTACTCCTGCCATGGAACTCATATAGGTACTGCCCCTGTCAATTATAGATATTATAAAGGAGGCACCTATAATCCCATAGGGATTGGTATTTCCTAAAAGTGCAACTGCAATTCCATCAAAGCCTACACTGGGTAAGGTCTTTGGCTGTATAGATGCGAAATAGCCTAGATAGTATGTAACTCCTGCTAAGCCTGAAAAAATTCCAGACAGGACCATGGTTAATATCATGGTTTTCCCTACATTGATGCCAGCATATTTGGCCCCCTTTGAATTGGCCCCTACTGCCTTGATTTCAAAACCAATCCGGGATTTATCGAAAAATTGTTTTAATACTATTGCCAGGATAATGGCTATAACAAATCCAATGGAAATATCCATCTTCAAGTTGATTAATTCTACATTTACCAAGGTAAGCCTAGCTGCATCGTTTATATATTTTGACTGCCTAGACACTGGATCTATATAGTAGGAATGGATAAAGAAGCTTAAAACATACTGGATAATATAATTAAACATAATGGAAGATACCACTTCGTTGATATTAAACTTATATTTTAAAAAGCCTATTAGGCCCCCAAGGATTCCACCTGCTATAATACCAATGAGGAGTACCAATGGTTTTGCAATTACCCAATTTAGCTCACTATAGCCAATTAAAATAGTAGCAAAAAAACCTGCCAACAACATCTGACCAGATACTCCTATGTTGAATAATCCTCCTTTTAAGGCAATGGCAACAGCTAAGGAGGCAAAAATCATAGGGGTCATATAGTTTAGCAAGGATAGAAAATCCGTTAGCATGCTCTTGTAGCCTGCATAGGATGGCTTAGGTAAAATACCGGCTCCCTGCAAAAGATTATAAAAGGCTCCTAAGGGATTTTTGCCAAGGGATAAAATTATGATAGAGGCAGCAATAAAGCTTAGAAATATTAAAAAAATAGGTATAGTAAGATGCTGCCACTTTTCATTACCTAAGAGTTTCAGAATAACCCTATTGAAAGTATTTCCTTTTCTTTTATCCATATTTTTTTCACTCATGCTGTAACCCCCATCATGTACTCACCTACTTCTTTTGTAGTTAATTCTTCTGCAGGTGCAATTTTTTGTATCTCCCCATTGAATATAATTCCTATGGTATCAGCAATGCTCATAATTTCATCTAATTCCAAGGAAACTAGTAGAATGGCCTTCCCCTTATCCCTTTCCTCTATTATCATCTTCCTTATATTTTCAATGGCCCCAATATCTAAGCCCCTAGTTGGCTGTACAAATATCATAAGGGGGGAGTCCAATTCAATTTCCCTAGCAACAATGGCTTTTTGTTGGTTGCCTCCACTCATCTGGCGAACCTGGGTATTTACCCCTAAGCTACTGCGGATATCATATTTTTCAATAAGCTTATTCCCATATTCGTTGATTGCATCCTTATTTAAAACCCCTTTATGACAAAATGGCTCCTTGTAATAATCCTTTAAAGCAAGGTTTTCCCCCAAGGAAAAGTCCAAGATCAATCCATAGGACTGCCTATCCTCTGGAATATAGGATATTCCCTCTATGGTCCTTTCCCTAATACTGTATTTGCTAATATCTACCCCATTTAGCTTAATGCTTCCACCATCTATTTCAGTCAAGCCTGCAATGGCATCGGCAATTTCCACTTGTCCATTGCCTGCAACTCCAGCAATGGCAAATACTTCACCCTTATGTATCTTAAAGGAAACGTTTTTTACCACTTCAACCTTCTCTTGATTTTTCACCCTAAGATTATCAACCTCTAAGACTACAGGGCCAAACTTGGCAGGCTTCTTTTCAATTTCTAGGGAAACTTCCCTTCCCACCATTAAGTTTGCCATGGTTTTGGTAGAGGTCTCCTTTACATCTAAGACATCTATTAGTTTCCCTTTTCGTAAAATAGCACACCTGTCTGCTACCCTTTTAATTTCCTCTAATTTATGGGAAATAAGGATAATAGTTTTGCCGCCTTTACGCAATTCTTCAATAATATCTAATAGATAATCTGTTTCCTGAGGAGTTAGTAGTGCAGTAGGTTCGTCAAATATGAGGATTTCAGCTTCCCTATACAGCATTTTCAATATTTCCACCCTTTGCTGGAGGGATACATTCATATCCTCTATCTTCTGAGTAGGATCAACCTGCAGCCCATATTTTTTTGATAGTTCAGCAATATTCTTATTGGCCCCTTTAATATCCACATAGGGTATTAGGCCCCCTAGCTTCCTTATTGGTTCCATTCCAAGTATAATATTTTCTGTCACCGTATAATTGTGGACCAGTTTAAAATGTTGATGAACCATGCCAATATTCAGCTTGGCAGCATGGTTAGGGGAAAGGATTTTCACCCTTTCTCCCCTAATCCATATTTCGCCTTCATCTGGCTCATACATACCAAAGAGAATACTCATTAGGGTTGACTTGCCTGCACCATTCTCCCCCAAGATAGCATATATTTCACCTTTTTTAATTTGTATGGTAATATTATCGTTGGCTACAATCCCAGGAAATCTTTTAGTTATATTCCTCATCTCGACAATGTACTCATACATAGCCATTCTCCTTAGTTGTATTTTTCTATGATAATAGGACATCCCATGTCAAATGTTGAAAAAGTTTATCACTTTTATGGCAAGCCAGGGAAGGATTCTGGTGTATATCCGTTAAAGTTAGCAGCAGGAACTATTTCGCCCTTCTTCAACAATTCGTAAGCTTCATCCATCTTTGCAATAGTATCTGCAGATAGCTGATGGCGTCCTTCTTTTTTCACATAGCCTGTAGAATCAGTATCTGCCCTTAGTAAAACGTTTCCACCCTTAAAGCTGCCATCTTTTATTGAATTTAATGCCCTTTCTACGTTTAAACTCATAACCTTTAGAACAGAGGTAAGTATTATATTCCTGTCCCCATCTATACCATCATCGTATTGGTCAACATCGCAGCCAATTACCTTCACATCTCCTGCAGCTTCCTTTGCAGCAGTAAATACTCCATTGCCCGTTGCACCGGCAGCTACGAAAATAATGTCAACACCTTCAGCAATTAAAGCATTGCCTATTACCTTACCTGTTGCCTCATCGGCAAATGAACCGGCATAGTTGCCTCCAACATTGGCTCCTGTAACATCTGTACCTGCATATGAAGCTAGTTCTACGATTTCAACGTTTTTATTGTACTTGGCATTTACATAGTTTACTCCAGACTCAAATCCGTATTGGTAGTTTACATTTGATGGAAAGGCAATACCGTTTACTACTGCCACCTTATTTGTCTTAGTCTCTAAGGCAGCGGCCATACCTGCCAAGAATCCGCTTTCTTCTTCGGCAAACATCATGGCGTAGATGTTGTCAAATTCCTCTTGTCCATCTAAGGCCTCTGGAAATGAGTCAATTAGGACAAACTTTTTCGTTGGATTCTCTACAGCTATGGATGAAATACCAGCAAATTGGAAGCCAGGTGTAATTATAACATCATAATCTGCTACAATATCGGCTACTGCTTGAACTGAAGCAGCTGGGTCCCCAGTAGGTTCCTTCACAGCCTGTACCGTTGCACCAGGGTTAGATTCAATGAATTTCAATACACCGTTATAATTGTCTTCATTAAAGGAACCGTCATCTACACCATTAGGGCTTGTAATGATTGCGATCTTCATTCCATCGCCTTCTGCTGGACCAGTTTCCTTAGAACAACCGCTTAAGGTAACTGATACTAAGAGTAAGAGAACTAGCAAAAGAGACAAAATACTTTTCTTACTTTTCATGAATATTCCCCCTTTGAAAGATTATTATATTTTATTAAAATTTAAATCCAACCTTAAACCCCCGTGATGAAAATGCCTTTTCATAGTCTTCCAATTCGTATAATTCAATGGGCGGGAAATTTATTAGACCTAATTTTAGCAATTGTAATGCAGGTTTAAAGGGGCCACACCTGCTTCCCTTTATAGTAACCTCATTTACTACAAAATCACTCATATCTATTTGGATTTCCCCTGCATAAGTGGATTTAATGACAATAATCCCCTTTTTCCTAACTATTTTTTGTGCAGTTAACAAGCCAGTGGGAGAGCCTGAGGCATCGATTACTACTTCATATGTGTCATCAAGCTTTGTAGTCACCTTGGCAAAAGGCTTAAATAGGCTTAACTTTTCTTCTTGTTTTCCAATTATAGTTAGGTCTGCTCCAGTCAAGGATACTGCTTGACCAATCATATAGGCCAGCCTTCCATCTCCAACAATGGAAACCTTGGTAGAAGGCTTGATATGAACCTGTTCTAAAATCTCCAAGGCTGCTGCAAGGGGCTCTGTAAATACGGCTACTTCTGAGGGAAGGTCCTCAGGGACTATGTGTAACAATTCATTTCTCATGGTTATATATTCTGCAAAAGTCCCATTTTTTCCTGAAATCCCTAAAACCCTTCTATTTTCACAGTGGGTTGGCCTGCCAGTTTTACAATAGATGCAATGACCGCAATTCTCATTAATTTCACCCACAACTCGCCTTCCAATTAGGCTTGGTTCATCGGATTCCACAACCAGTCCCACAAATTCATGGCCTAAAATACCTTTAAAATCAGGCCTGTATCCTTTTAATATTTCCTTATCTGTATTGCATATGGCACTGATAATGATTTTAACCAAGCTCTCTCCAGCCTTAGGAGATGGTTTTGGATAGTCCTCCAGGTACCTAAGTCCCTTATCATAATATAAAGCTTTCATATGGTTCCTCACTTCACTTAATCTCATATATCCTTTTTTTACATTTATAAGGCCAATCTATAGTTGAATAATGGAATTTTTACAGTAGCAACTTTCTTGGTCTAGCCCTTCTTTAAATATCCTGATGAAGACTTCTGTTATCTTCTCCCTATTCTCATTGACAGAATCCTGTATTTCTTGCAAATCATGCTTGCCTGCTTGTCCACCAATGCCTGTACACCAGTTAGTTACAATTCCAACTGTTGCATAGCATAGGCCTAACTCCTTAGCTAAGACTACTTCAGGTACTGAGGTCATACCTGCCACATCTCCAAAGTTTTTATACATCCTTATCTCGCTGGCAGTTTCAAACCTGGGTCCTTCAGTACAAATATATACTGCATCTCCCTTGATATTTAAGCCTAATTCCTCAGAATATTGATAAAATTTCTCCCTTAAATTTTTGCAATAGGGATCGCTCATGTCTACATGTCTTACAGGCTCCTCTCCCCCTTCAAAGAAGGTAACTGGCCTTGCCTTAGTAAAATCTACAAAGTCCTTAATGACTACAATGTCTCCAGGAGCAAAATCTGTATTGCAAGAACCTACTGCAGCTGTTGCATAGATAAATTTTACCCCAAACTCCTTTAAGGCCATAATATTGGCCCTATAGTTAATTAAATGAGGGGGTACAGAATGGTCCTTTCCGTGCCTAGCCAAAAATACTATTTCTTCCCCATCTATATTTATAACATCCAGGTCTACTTCCCCATATTTTGTTTTAACCCTTTCTACCCTGCTATCATAGCTAGTACCATAGACTCCAGTACCTCCAATTATAGCCTTCATTTAAGTCCCTCCTTTAATCCTCTTTAAGTTTCATTATGTTTTCCTTATAAGGCGGTTTTATTATTCCTTTTTCCGTAATAATTCCAGTAATATTTTCCCAGGGGGTTACATCAAAGGCTGGATTATAGACTTCTATGCCCTCAGGTGCAATTCTAACTCCCTCTATATGGGTTACCTCAGTTGCATCCCTTTCCTCTATTTCTATTTCTTCTCCAGATTCTATGTCAAAATCTATAGTTGAAGTAGGAGCAACAATGTAGAAGGGAACCTTATATGCCTTGGCTATTACAGATAGCATAAAAGTACCTATTTTATTGGCAGTATCTCCATTGGAAGCTATTCTGTCTGCCCCTACCAATATTACATCTATCTTGCCATCTCGTATTAAAGTAGCAGCCACATTGTCAGCTATTAGCTTAGCTGGTATGCCTTCCTGTACCAGTTCCCAGGCAGTTAACCTGCCTCCCTGTAGTCTTGGCCTTGTTTCATCGGCGTATACAAAGATGTTTTTACCTGAATAGTGGGCCTCCCTAATTACTCCAAGGGCAGTACCATATCCTGCTGTGGCTAAGGCCCCTGTATTACAATGGGTTAAGATAGTTGCCCCTTCTGGAATTACCTCATTGCCATATTTGGCCATGGCCTTATTGGTCTCAATATCTTCTTCATAAATCCTATCTGCCTCTTCCCTAAGCCTTTGGTATATTTCTTCTACAGGTAATGCCTTATTTTCTTCAATTAGCCTTCTCATCCTTCTAATGGCCCACATTAAATTTACAGCAGTTGGCCTTGATTTATTTAAAATATTTAAGGCTTGGTCCATCTTTAAAAAGAAAGTTTCCCTTTCCTCATTTAAAAACTCCTTGGCTGCCAAGACTACACCATAGGCAGCTGTAGCCCCAATGGCTGGTGCTCCCCTAACTACCATATCCTTAATGGCAAAATCTACATCTCTGTAGTCTTTGCACTGAAATATTTCATAAGCAATTGGCAGCTTCCTTTGATCTATTAAATATAAAATATCATCTTTAAATTCTATAGTTTTTATCTCTTTCATTATTTCTTCACCTGCCCATAAGTTTTAAATTTTTCAAGCATAAGTTCCATCTCTTCCTCAGGTAAGATTACAGGCTCTCCAATAGCTTTTGCCTTTATGTAGAGCTCTGCACAATATTCAATTTCCTCAGTTATATTAAAGGCATTGGCTAAGTCCTTAGCCCCTGCCAACAATCCATGGTTTGCCAAAAGAACTGCATACCTATCTTTCATGGCTTCAAAGGCATTTTTGGCCAACTCTTCAGTACCAAAGGTGGCATACTTTGCACACCTTACATCTAGGCCAGCTAGGGCCACTAAGTAATGTACCGGTGGCAACGGAATATTTAAACAAGATAGGACAGTGGCATAAGTGCTGTGAGTATGTATTATGGCATCTATGTCGTCCCTGTTTTTATAGAATATCCTGTGCATTTCCAACTCAGAGGAAGGCTTCTTATCTCCATCTACTATATTACCATCTAAGTCTAAAACAACTACATCCTCTGGCCTTATTTCAAAATAATCTATACCTGAAGGAGATATGGCCATTAGGCCTTCTTCCCTATTATAAATGCTTAAATTTCCTCCTGTTCCCTTAGTCAGTCCAGATGTAACTAATTTTTTACCATATTCAACTATTTCCTGTCTTTCTTTTAACAATATCAACGGACCACCTCCCCAACTTTTAGGAATACATATATAATATAACATATTAAATATAAAAAATCTTACTCATTTATTGAATTATACCCCTTCTTTATATTATATCATCACTTTAAATAACAAAAATTTGTCAATTTTTTACAAAAATACCTTATGATTTTTCCTTCCATTAGTTGTTTTTTAACTACTTCAAAACTCTCTTAACCAGCCTTAGCTTTTCCTTATTGTAGGGTGGAAATTTTAAATTCAAGCTAAACCTACTACTGCCTTTAAATATGCTCTTATAATGGGTAAACTCATGGAAGCTATACTTTCCATGATACCTTCCCATGCCGCTAAAACCATATCCTCCAAAGGGTAAATTATTATTGGCAAAGTGGCTTATGGCGTCATTTACACATCCTCCGCCAAAGCCTATGTTTTCCACAATATGGTCCTCTATAAGCTTATCCTCTGTAAATATATATAGGCTTAGGGGATAGGGGTTTTCACCTATTATCTCTTTTATATCTTCTATTGTTTCAATAGTAAGGATAGGCAATATGGGGCCAAATATTTCTTCCTTCATTATTTCAGCCTCCATGGAAACCTTATCTATGACAGTAGGATAGATAAAAAGTCTCTCTTTATCTGCCTCTCCCCCTATTATAACCTCCCCACTATTCATAAGGTCTAAAAGCCTATGGAACCTATTTTCATCTATTATCTTGGAAATATTCTCATCCCTATTGGCCCCATAAAACACTTCCATATAGCCTTTCATTTTTCTTATAAACTCTTCTTTTACAGCTTCATGTATTAGTAAATAATCTGGGGTTATACAGGTCTGGCCTCCATTATAATACTTGGCCCAGGTAATTGTTTTAGCAGCATGGTCTATATTGGCATCCTTCCATATTATGGCTGGAGACTTACCACCAAGTTCCAGAGTCACTGGAGTCAAGGTCTTTGATGCCTTGGCCATTATTTCTTTGCCCACTTTTACGCTGCCAGTAAAGAATATGTGGTCAAACCTATAATTTTCAAGGAGTATATCTACTTCCTTTGACCCCCCATCCAAACAGCTTATGTAATTTTCAGAAAAGCTTTCTTTTATTATTTTGGAGATTATTTGGGCTGTGTTTTTAGACTTAGTTGAAGGCTTAAGTATGATGGCGTTTCCTGCAGCCATTGCCCCTATTAAAGGCAGTATGGCCAGGCTAAAGGGGTAATTCCAAGGACTTATTATCAGGACAACCCCCTTTGGACTAGGTAATATATAGCTCTTACCTGGCTTCAAAAAAATAGGGGTCCTAACTCTTTTTTTCTTCATCCACCTTTTTAGGTTTTTAATGGCTAGGTTCAACTCAGTATAGACTAAGCCTAGTTCAGAGGTATAGGCTTCAAATTCTGTTTTATTTAGGTCTAAGCTTAGGGCATTTAATATATCCTCTTCATATTTGGATACTGCTTCCCTCAATTTCTTAAGCTGCAATATCCTAAAATCATAGGGAAGGGTATTGCCTTCTTGAAAAAACTTTTTCTTTGCTTCAAATATGTCCATATTCACAATATCACCACCAGTTATAATTTGCCTTTATTATAGATGATTCTTATCCCAATAATTTTCAAGCCTCATTCTCTTGTAGTTAATTGTATTATACAATATTTTCCTATTGGAAAGTTCTTGAATAACGTTTTTTTATATAACAAATTACCTATATGATAATAAACTTAATATAAATCTTTTGAAAATTAAGGCCTATATAAAACAAAAAAGTCTTGTGCCTCTTTTAAGGCTCAAGACTTCTGTCTAACCAGTAAATCAAGCTACTCCCACTCGATTGTAGCAGGAGGCTTATTTGTTATGTCAAAGACTACCCTATTTACCTCTGGTATTTCGTCTGTTATCCTAGTGGATATTTTCTCTAATAATTCCAAGGGAAGTTTTACCCATTCTGCAGTCATCCCATCTACTGAATTAACTGCCCTTAAGGCTATAGTATGGCAGTAGGTTCTCTTGCCGTCAACTACACCTACAGACTGAATATTAGGTAGTACTGCAAAGTATTGCCATATCTTATTTTCATATCCTGCCTTTTTGATTTCATCCCTGTATATATAATCTGCCTCCCTAAGGATAGCTAGTTTTTCCTTGGTTAATTCTCCTAAGCATCTAACGCCTAGGCCCGGTCCTGGGAAAGGCTGCCTATTGACTATATCTTCACTAATCCCTAAGAGTCTGCCTACTTCCCTAACCTGGTCCTTATATAAGTCCTTAAGTGGCTCTATAAGTTTAAAGTTTACATCTTCTGGAAGGCCTCCCACATTGTGATGGGATTTTACAGCTACCTTCCCCTTAGTTCCAGACTCCACTATATCTGATTTAATAGTTCCCTGTACTAGGTATTCAATGCCTTCAAGTTTCCTCTGTTCTTCCTCAAATACCCGGATAAATTCTTCTCCTATTATCTTTCTCTTTTCTTCAGGGTCAGTTACTCCTTTTAGCTTTTCCAAAAACCTGTCTTCAGCGTCTACAACTATTAAATTCATATGGAATTCATCCCTAAAAACCCTTTCTACTTCTTCCCTTTCCTTTTTTCTTAAAAGGCCATGGTCTACAAATATACAGGTTAAATTATCTCCAATGGCCTTATGAACCAATACTGCTGCTACAGAGGAATCTACTCCACCTGACAGGGCACATAGGGCCTTTCCATTTCCAATTTGGTTTCTTATATCTTCTATACTTTTTTTTATAAAGTCTTCCATATTTCCCTCCTTTATTCAATGGACAATTGGGGATTGATTTTATCTCCTACTATAATTTGGTGCTTCCTTAGTTATATAGATATCGTGAGGATGGTTTTCAATTAAAGAAGCAGATGTAATCTTTATAAACCTGGCCTTTTCCTGTAATTCTTCAATAGTTCTTGCACCAATATATCCCATACCAGACTTTAATCCACCAACTAGCTGGTAAACTACATCGCCAAGGGGCCCCCTATAATGAACCCTACCTTCAACTCCTTCTGGCACATATTTCTTTACATCTTCTTGGAAATACCTGTCCTTGCTGCCTGCATCCATGGCTCCTGCAGAACCCATACCTCTGTACTCCTTATACCTTCTTCCTTCATATAAGACTTCTTCCCCTGGACTTTCATCTGTTCCAGCAAACAAGGACCCTGCCATTATTACATTGGCACCTGCAGCAAGGGCCTTAGTTATATCTCCTGAATACTTAATACCGCCATCTGCAATTACTGGAATTCCATATTCCTTAGCAGCCTTGGCGCAATTGATAATAGCAGTAATCTGGGGCACCCCAACTCCAGTTACAACTCTTGTAGTACAGATGGAGCCAGGTCCAATTCCTACCTTAACGGCATCTGCACCTGCCTTAATTAAATCTATTGTAGCTTCAGCAGTAGCCACATTTCCTGCAATTACTTGCAGGCTTGGGTATTCTCTCTTTATCTTAGCTACAGCATCCAAGACCCCCTTAGAATGTCCATGGGCAGTATCAACTACTATTACATCAACCTTAGCTTTTACAAGGGCTGCCACCCTATCCATCATATCAGCCGTTACTCCTACTGCAGCTCCTGCCAATAGCCTGCCGGCACTATCCTTGGCAGAATTTGGATATTGAATTGACTTTTCTATATCCTTTATAGTTATCAAGCCTACTAGTTTATAATCATCGTCTACCAATGGAAGCTTTTCGATTTTATACTGCTTCATAATATCTAGGGCTTCATCCATTGATATGCCAAGTTTTGCAGTAACTAAATTTTCCTTAGTCATTACGTCATCTATTTTCTTTGTAATTTCCTTTTCAAACCTAATATCCCTGTTGGTAATAATCCCTACTAGTCTGCCCGTTTCATCTGTTATGGGGACACCAGAAATATGGTATCTTTCCATTAATTCTAAGGCATCTGAAACGCTATGGTCTGGGGATAAAAAAAATGGATCAGTAATTACACCATGTTCTGACCTTTTAACTTTGTCTACCTCTAAGGCTTGTCTTTCTATGGACATATTCTTGTGGATTATTCCGATGCCACCTTCTCTAGCCATAGCAATTGCCATTTTGGATTCTGTTACTGTATCCATTCCAGCACTCATTAGGGGTATATTTAATTTAATATTCCTTGTTAGATAGGTACTAACATCTGTATCCTTAGGTAAAATCTCTGATTTTCCAGGAAGTAAAAGCACATCATCGAAAGTTAAACCTTCACCTACAAATTCCAAAACTATTTCCTCCTTTTCTAAACTCAATTAGTTTATTAAGCTTACTATTATTATAACAACAAGTGACTTATTAATACTGCCTATATCTTAATATTATATTCTAATTTATTAATCATAAAAAAACAAGTTTGAAATTTTACTGGGATATCCCACCTCCAGCCAGGTCCTTAGATAGGGTTATTTATCCATTATGTATTGATTTTTATAAAATATCTCTCCAGAGCTAGATTTCATTATTCCTGTAATTCAAGTATAAAGGGAATTTATAAGGAAACGAAAAATCTCAAGGCATAAGCTTGAGATTTTTCCTTACTGATTTAGTCCTTCTTTTTTAGGGTTTTTTGGCATCTTAGGCTGGAATAAAAACATCCAGCTATTAGTTCCTGTGCTGATATTGGCCACTGATTGTGATGCTTTTGCAACTAGGTTAAGTAGGCCTCTTTTGTTCTTCATGACTCTACCCCCTCCCCTTTTTTAACCACCTAAAATTTATATAAAATTAAGTGGTAGCTTTA
>ERZ773359.422-NODE-422-length-60620-cov-43.883547_pt1 | contig 60620 bp, 56 predicted proteins | sample MGYA00374955_ERZ773359 | MGnify/ENA primary metagenome ERZ773359 (study PRJEB29098, sample SAMN04486028) | biogas fermenter metagenome | study: EMG produced TPA metagenomics assembly of the Biogas fermentation microbial communities from Germany - Plant 4 DNA1... | reverse complement strand
TATCTCCACACGCGTTTTTCCTGCCACCGCCTACCAAAACTTTACGCTAACCTCTGTTCCAAGCCACTTTGAACTTTACCGCAGCGCGAACCCCAGCAAGCAATTACCTGTCCATCTCGGAGAATGTCTACGATTTCGCAGTGATTAGCGCAGTCCTGGCATACCCAACTGCGGTTTTCAAATACGCTGTTAATCATTTGAAAACCATAAAATTTGGTAGAGCTTCCTCGGCTGATCACCTCATAGGCCAGCAGTGCAGCACCAATTGCACCCATAACGTCGAAGTGCATTGGAACAATAATCTCTGCATTTAACGCTTGCTGCAGTGCCTTGCGCATCCCCTTATTAGCGGCAACTCCACCTTGAAAAACGATCTTTTCTTTGATTTCTTTACCTTTACCTACATTGTTTAGGTAGTTGCGTACCATCGCATCACATAACCCGGCGAGAATATCCGGTAAGCTGTGCCCTAACTGCTGTTTGTGGATCATATCGGATTCAGCAAATACTGTGCATCGACCAGCTATTCTCACAGGATTACCGCTTTTGAGGGCGATATCACCAAAATCGGCAATTGGAATATTCAATCGAGCTGCCTGCTGATCAAGGAACGATCCGGTACCTGCGGCACATACAGTATTCATTGCAAAGTCAGTGACGACTTGGTCGCGAAGAATGATGATTTTTGAATCCTGCCCACCTATTTCAATAATAGTCTGTACTCCCGGGATTTGATGCAGTGCAGCCAAAGCGTGGGTAGTAATTTCATTTTTTGCTACATCAGCTCCTAACATAACCCCAGCTAACTGCCGACCACTGCCAGTAGTTCCTACTCCGCAGACTTCCCACTTCCCCTCTGCAGCCACCTGCTCCACTGCTTGCTGTAGCGCTTTGATCGGCTGCCCTTGGGTGCGGCAGTAGATTTTTTTCACCACATCCAATCTGTGAGCATCAAGCAGAACTAGATTGGTGCTGACTGAACCAACATCAACTCCGAGATAGACTAATTGGCGTCCCATAAGCCCACTCTCCTTCCGACCGCCTAGCCAGTAAATCAACGAATGCTTCCAGCCTAGTTTGAAAACCAGCTTCCCCAGTATGTTCGTCTACCACTAATGACAGCACAGGGATCTGATAATCCAAGCTGACATTCGGTAGAATACATTGGGCTACGATCTCCGGCATGCAGGTAAAAGGCAGGATGTGAATAATACCATCATATTGCTCCTCAGCAAGGATTACAGTTCGAGCAACTGACTCTAGGCCATGTCCGCCAACTGATGCATGGAGATAACCTTGAGCCTTATCTATTAAATGTTTATTGCTGTATAAGCCTAAAGAAGAGCGAATCACATGGTCCTTTAACCACTCAACTAAACTGACTGTTCGATAAACTTCAGCACCTAGGTGACCCAAACGCTCCTCTAAATCTAAATTGGAAAACGAATCGAGAATTGTGTAGATTTCCCCCACTATCCCGATTCTCAACGGCTGATAATCCACCCTAACAGCTTCTGCAAGCATGGCCTCGCAGCCCTGTCTACAAACACTTCTAATTTCAGCCACTGTAGCGGCGCTGCGCAGCCTCTGCAGAGCCTCTGCCAGCAGTTGAGAGGTAATTCTGTATTCACTCTCCCTGGGACGGACATAATGGGATGTCCGTTCAAGCTTCTCAACAGCCATTAGTTTCTCCCAGGCTAGAACTAATCCCCTGATTAATGCCCGCCACCCCTTTTTCCTGATCAGGGGAAGCAGCTGCGATCGCAACCTGCGAAAGTCTTCCTTTGGGTGGTCGAGCACTATAAATTCTACCTTTTTACCCAAATCAAAGAGGATTTCTTCCTCTAGTGCCGCATAATAACCCAGCCGGCAAGGTCCCCGACCCCCTACCATCAAAACTGTATCTGCCCCCAACTCAATACCTTCTAAGATATTGCCCACACCCAGCTTCAAAGGCAAGCATACCGTTTCCGGACTATATTTAGTTCCTAAAGTTAAAGTTCTCCTGCTGCTCTGCGGCGGTAAAACCAGTTCATGACCCATTTCGTTTAGGAGCGCCTCAACCGCAATATATACATTACCCAAATGCGGGACTGTAATCTTCACGCTGTTTCCTCCTCTGCAACAAGTCGAGAAATGCATCCAGCCTGGTTAATACCCCGGCTTGTCCAGTATGCTCGTCAAGATTAATTAATAAGTGGGGTATTTGATTACGGCGGCAGTAGCGTTCCACTATATCAATTGTGAAGGAATCGGTACCGCAGGCAAAAGACATCAGGGAAATAATACCATCCACTTTAGGAGCGAGGTAATGAGCCGCACCTAAAATCTGTTTTCCAGACGACCAGTACATGCGTTTTTTGAGAAAGCTGTTGTTGGCATTGATTGTGTTCTGATCTAAGTGCTCCACAGTAGTCAGCTTACAGCCAGCCTGACGCAATCTTTTAGTGATTCCCATTGAAATGAAATCATCATTAAGTAAATACTCATGTCCCAGCACACCTATGTGCAATCTGGCATGAGGTTCAGTTTCAACCGGGGCTGTCAATAATTTTGCCTCATGGAGTTTAAGTTGATAAAGTCCGTTGCGATATGCCCTCAGCACTTGCGAAAATTTAGCAAATTTAAGTCCAAATTTCAGATAAGACCACATGATGCTGCGTGGTCCCCTGCGGCCATCAATAGTGGGCGACAAGATTGGGGGTGTCTGTTTGATACAGCCGCGGACTATATCTGGCAAACCCATAAATTTTGGACAGATATATTCTCCTTTTTCGATACTGATAATATATGGGATAAACAGATAATCAACATTTTTCTCGATCAGGTTTTGTACATGACCGATGTACACTTTGACCGGCAGACAGATACCGTCAACCGATGCCGCTACACCGAAATCAAGCGTTTGTTTGGTAGTTGGATCAGAAATAACTACTGTGCATCCTAAACCCTGAAGAAAACTTTCCCAAAAGGGAAAATAACGATAATAATATAAGCCCCTGGGGACTCCGACTTTCATACCCATCACCCCTGCTACTTACTGCGAACATCCCGGTCCTTCTTCTTCGCTATAGCTTTAGGCCGCATCGTTATCTGTGGAATAGGATAGCGGAAAATAATGCGGAGCAGAGCGGGTCCATTAAACGGAACCAATGGCCACAGATAAGGCAGGCCGAAAGACTTGGTTAAACCAAAAATTAAAAAAGTAACTAGAACACTCACTCCTAGTCCAATCCAGCTGAAAAGAAAAGTACTGATGAGGATTAGAAAACGAAACAGCCGCAGTGCCCAGGCAAATTCCAAACTGGGAGTTCCAAATGTTCCTATGGCAACAATGGCTATATAAAGAATTGTTTCGGGAACAAAGATTCCCACTGTAACAGCTAAGTCTCCCAGCAGGATAGCACCTACGATACCAAGGGAGGTGGCCAACGCATTTGGTGTATGTACCAAAGCTATACGAATAGTATCCAGTCCCAATTCAAGAATGATAAACTGCAGCCAAAGGGGCACAATGCTCTGCTCCTCAGGCCCTAACCAGTTCAACCACGGAGGCAAGTTTGGGGTATGGACCAATGCATACCAAACAGGTATCAACAGCATTGATAAAACGATCCCCATTGTCCTAACCCACCTCAAATAGGTTCCAACCGGTGGATTCTGAAAATATTCCTCAGCATGTTGGGTGAAATGCCAGGCAGTTACCGGCACAATCATGGCAAACGGAGAAGTGTCAACAAAAATACAGATATGTCCCTCGTATAAATGTGCTGCCGCAACATCCGGACGCTCAGTGTAGCGGGTCACTGGCAGCGGATTAAAAGTTGTGCCAAGGATATACTCTTCCAAATTCTTGCCGCCCATGGGTAAAGCATCCCTCTTGATCCGGGAAATTCTTTTCTTAACTTCCTCCACCAAGCCCCGATCAGCAATATCTTCAATATAACCAATAAACACATCGGTCTTTGATCGGGTGCCCACCTGCATTGCTTCAAAGCGCAGTTTTGGATCGCGGATCCGGCGGCGCACAAGATTAGTATTAAAGATGGCCGTTTCAACAAAACCCTCGTGTGAACCGCGTGTAACCCGTTCAAGATCTGGTTCTTCAATACCTCTGACAGGGTATTCCCTGACATCAATAACGATGGCACTGGTTAATCCATCTACCAGCAGCAGCATTGGCCCTGCCAGCATCTGATCGATACCATCGTCTAAATCGTCAGTTGTATCAACTTCAAAATATGGCAAATAGCGAGTGAGAATTTTTTCTACACCATTAACCCCTAACTCTCCTCTGGGAATGCCATCCATTAAGGATTTCATAATAGCAGAGGTTTCACGGTCTTTGACAAATCCATCGATAAAGATTAATGCTGCATCTCGCTCACCGATGCAGATTTCCCGGACAATAATATCAAAAGTTATGCCAATACCGAGCTTGTCCTTTAGGTATTCCAAGTTCTTTTTCAGGCTTCTGTCAACTGCAGCGGTCATAGCCATGTCTCCTTATCTCATCCTTTATAAAAAGCGCCTAGATAAATGGCGCTTTTTTATCGTACTGTTGTCGGAACAAACATGTCAATTATGCCGATGACAAATGCTGCCAATAGCGCACCGATTAAGGTAACTTCCATTTCAGGCACTATGAATTGGACTGTCCAGATTACAACAGCGGAGACCAAAAATCCTACTATTCCCCTACTGTATGGCGAAACCCGCCTGCCTAAAGTTGCCTCAATCACCCAGCCAATTGCGGCAATTACCACTGCGGCTAATAATGCATTCCAAAATCCCATCATGCTGAAACCCGGAATTACAAAGCCGACAGCCATCAGCACCAGTGCGGAGACAACAAAGCGGACGACAGCACTCAGCCAATCCATCACATCACCTCATTTTCAGTTTTATCCCTACGTAGTATTACCCAAATCCCATCCTCTTATCCTGAGTTTTCCTAATCTTCCTGGTCTACTCTAAAGGCAACTTTAACATTAGCTCTGTACCTAACTATTTCGTCATCTTCAACCTTGCCAGTCCAATTAAGCACTTCCACTCCGCTGATATGTCTTATCGTTTTGGAAGCTTCTTTCACCGCTGCTTTTACAGCATCTTCCCAACTGGTTTTGGATTGACCAACTAACTCAATTACTTTTATTACAGCCACTTATTCCACCTCCGCTAGTAGTATAACCAAAAAAAGAGCTCTCTTATGAGCTCTTTTCAGGTAAGACTTGCCTGACCACCCGCAGCAGATTTTTTCCCATAACCTTTTCAACAACTGCTTCTGACAAGCCGCGCTTTTTTAGTTTTGATATTAATAGCGGTGTTTTTTCCACATTTTCCAAACCAACCGGTACAGCGCCAATTCCATCAAAGTCAGAGCCTAACGCTGCTGTCTCGCTGCCCCCAACATCAATTAGATGAACAATCTGTTCAACAACATGCTCGATATCAGCCATTTCAGGCTGCTTGGTCAGAAATCCAGGATAAAAATTGACTCCTACTACTCCGCCGCAATCAGCAATAGCCTTAATCTGGGCATCAGTTAAATTGCGGCGGTGCTGGCAGAGGGTGTATGCATTCGAGTGGGACGCAATGATCGGCTGGTTGCTTTCGTCTAAAACGTCCCAAAAACCAGGTTCAGCTAAGTGAGATACATCAATTACCATGCCTAAGCGGTTCATCTCAGCAACTACTTCCCGGCCAAATTCACTTAAACCTGATGCTCCCTTGCCCTCCCCTACACCATCAGCCAATTCATTGCGGTGGTTCCATGTGATGGTAAGGGCTCTCACTCCAAGCCTGAAAAAATTGCGCAGGTTTGCAATACTGCCCTCTAATGCCTCGCCGCCTTCAAGGGACAGCATGCATCGGATCGGCATATCATTTCCTTCAATAATTTGACAGTCACTGCGCCACAATAAGGGCTGGAGTTCTTGAGGATATTTTCTAAGATTTTCCCAGAAAATATCGACCATCTTCAGCGCCTTGTGCAGAGCTAGACCGTGGCGGTACCGATCGGGAACATAAATCGCAAAGATCTGCGCACTGATACCAGCTCTCCTCATTTTGGCCAAATTCACATGGGTACCAGTGAGCGTAGCTAGATCCTCCCCGCCGTTTTGCTCCGCCAGAATTCCCAGTGTATCAATATGTGCGTCAAAAATATACACAATTTACCTCCTAATATAATGAAAAACCTGTTTGCGTAACACAAACAGGCTTCGATGAATTAGAAAATTTTTTACCGAGGCTCTACAATAAGTTTGATAGCAGTCCTCTCTTCGTCATCGATCATAATGTCTGTGAATGCTGGAATGCAGATTAGATCGACGCCGCTTGGGGCCACAAAACCTCGTGCAATTGCCACAGCTTTGACCGCCTGATTTAATGCGCCTGCACCAATAGCTTGAACCTCTGCTCTTCCACGTTCTCTCAGGACACCTGCTAAAGCTCCTGCCACTGAGTTTGGACTAGACTTTGCCGAAACCTTTAATACTTCCATGTGTAAGTGACCTCCCTTTGCAAATCTTCTTCGATTCTGTTACTTCTACCGTGTATATATATATATATTACGCCTCGAGACCAAAATTCCTTTTTTTACGTAATTTTTTTCTCGTAATAAATACGGGAAATTTTCTGAGCCTTGCCAGAAGTATCAATATCTACTATAACTCCACAGAGATGGCGATCTCCTTTAGCCACGGAAAAGCGCGTTGGCAGCTGATCAAGAAACTTATTAATCACTGGTTCTCGCTGCATGCCCAGGATCCCATCCATAGGGCCACACATTCCCAAATCAGTTATATAAGCCGTACCGCCTGGTAAGATCCGCTCATCAGCAGTAGGAACATGAGTATGGGTTCCCACTACAACACTTGCCCTTCCAGCCACATACCAGCCGAAGGCCTGTTTCTCAGAAGTGGCTTCTCCGTGAAAATCAATGACAGTAATAGGTGTAACCGCTGCAGTTTCCGCTAACAACTGATCGATTTTCCGAAATGGGCAGTCAAAATCCCCCATGAAGACCCGCCCGATCATGCTGATTACAGCCACTTTAACATCTCCCACCTGGGCGTAGTATAAATAGTTTCCAGGCACATTTGGTGGATAATTAGCCGGCCGCAGCAGACGAGCTTCAGCGTCGAGATAGGGATAAATCTCCCGCTTATCCCAAATGTGGTTGCCGGTAGTCAATACATCGATTCCAAAACTGAATAATTCTTCAGCTATCTTTTGGGTTAAACCAAAACCTCCGGCTGCATTCTCGCCATTGGCGACTACTAGGTCTGGCTGATATGTGTCGCGAATTTTAGGCAGCATTTCTTTAACTATGTCACGCCCGGGACGTCCACAAATATCCCCTAACAGTACAATTCTCAAAAAGATCCTCCTCTGATACTATAATCAGTCTGCATCCATTGCAGGATATACCGCCAAGCGGCCATCCGATCTAACCCCAATTAACTTAAGCTTAGTATTGTCGTTTAAAGCATCGATAATCAAATCATCAAGTTCTTCGCAGCTGATCAAATCGTCAATAAGGGCAAATTCATCAGAAAAAATCCGTTCAGGAGTTAGATAGTTCGTGATCAATTCTACAATAATGGTTATCTCTTTGCGAAACAGGGAGTTTACTTCCCGTTCAATCACAATTTGGTGCAGTTCGCCCTTTTTTACCAGGGCTATCTGTGCTGAAAGATCATGTTTTGAAGCTGTTAAGCGCTTATGTGCACCAAGATGGCTAACAATCATTTGTTTTAGTTCAGCAAATTCGGCATCAGATATTGATTTTATGTATATGCGGAGTTTGCTCAGTTTGGAGACTGTGTCAAATTCGATTAAACCAACCTGCCAAAATCGCAGCAGCACTCCAATCATCATTTTAACCTGTGGTAAATTACTCTCATCGACTGCCTTCAATTTACGAAACCTCTTTCTGCATTTATGGAGAAAGCCAGGTCTTCACCTGGCTTATTTTGCATATTCAACAGCTCGCGTTTCGCGAATCACTGTGACTTTAATATGTCCTGGATACTCAAGCTCAGCTTCGATTTGCTTGACAATATCACGAGCCATTTTTGCCGCATGCAGATCATCGATCCGGTCCGGTTTAACCATGATTCGAATCTCACGACCAGCTTGAATCGCATAAGACTTATCTACTCCGTCAAAGCCATTCGCGATTTCCTCAAGCCGCTGCAGTCGTTTAATATAAGTTTCCAATGTTTCACGTCTCGCACCTGGACGAGCTGCAGAAATTGCATCAGCTGCAGCAACTAAAACCGCCTCAACAGTTTGAGGTTCATAGTCGCCATGGTGACAAGCCATTGCGTGAATAACATCTTCGTTTTCTTTATATTTTCTCAGCAGATCAATACCAATCTCGATATGCGTTCCTTCTACCTCATGGTCAATTGCTTTACCGATATCATGCAGTAAGCCTGCGCGACGGGCCAGCCGCGGATCAACACCGAGCTCTGCAGCCATAATCCCTGCCAGATGTGCCACCTCTATTGAGTGTTTTAACACATTCTGCCCATAGCTGGTTCTAAACTGCAATCTGCCCAACAGTTTAATCAGTTCAGGATGCAGCCCATGCACATCTGCATCGAAAGTTGCCTGTTCACCTGCATCGCGAATTGCGGCATCTACTTCTTTGCGTGCTTTTTCGACCATTTCCTCAATCCGCGCTGGATGAATCCGACCATCAGCAATCAGTTTTTCTAAGGCTATGCGGGCGATTTCGCGTCTAATTGGGTCAAATCCGGATAAGATCACTGCTTCAGGTGTATCATCAATTATAAGGTCGATTCCTGTGAGTGTCTCCAACGCCCTAATGTTGCGGCCTTCGCGACCAATAATTCTACCCTTCATCTCATCGTTCGGCAGAGAAACTACAGATACTGTAGTCTCTGCAACATGATCTGCTGCAGTTCTCTGAATTGCTAACGAAATAATATTTCGTGCCCGTTTTTCAGCTTCCTCTTTTGCTTGTGCTTCAACTTCTTTTATCATCATTGCAGCTTCATGCTTGACATCATCCTCAACTTGCTTAAGAATGATGTTCTTTGCCTCTTCCGCAGTGAGACCGGACAACCGTTCAAGCTCAGCACGCTGTTCCGCTAAAACTGCTGCAACTTCTTCCCGCAGTTTATCAATCTCTTTTCTGCTCTGATTCAGACTCTCTTCCTTGCGTTCGAGAGAATCACTTTTCCGGTCGAGACTTTCCTCCTTTTGGAGTAGCCTGCGTTCCAGCTGCTGCAGTTCGTTCCTGCGCTCACGGTTTTCCCGCTCTAATTCACTCCGCATCCTATAAATTTCGTCTTTTGCTTCAACAAGTGCCTCGCGTTTCTTAGTTTCTGCTTCTTTTTCTGCTTCAGTAATAATTCTTGAGGCTTCTGCTTCAGCAGAAGAAATTTTTGCTTCAGCAATGGTTTTACGCACTAAATAACCAATTGCTCCAGCAATTACCGCAACGACGACATACTTAATGATTTCCACAAATGGTTCTATGTTGTTCACCTCCTATTGCTGGTATGATTAGATAAAGCCGAGCATAAAACTCGGCCTCAATTACCATAGACCTCATTTATGATTAGAAAACCTCAGTTTTATTTTAGACGTTTTACAGATCAGTGTCAAGGGAGGAGTTAAACAAGGAATCCAGAACTCTGTAGATAACATCCCAGCTAAACCCTCTCCTCTGCAGCAGTCCTGCAATACGCTGATACTGTTTTCGAGCGGGTAAATTCCGTAGCTTTTCTAAACGAGATTTGGCTAATTGAGAAGCTAAATCGTATTCTTTTTCAGGAGAATTCATTACTGCATCAATTATCTCTGGATTAACACCTCTTTGTTCTAATTCGTGCCGAAGGCCATAAACTCCTGTCGGTCGAAAGCGATTGCGGTAATCAATCCACAATTCAGCAGTGGTGTGATCGTTAAGATATCCTATCTCGATCAGCCACTCAATCACTTCCTCAACTTGGTCGGGCGGATATGCTTCACGGTGCAGCCTTTCGCGAAGCTCAGCACATGTATAGTTGCGGTAAGACAGCAGCCTAAGGGCTCGTTCTTTAGGGTTCTTCTCCTCAATTATCTTTCGCTTTTTCATCTGCTTCTGGTTCTTCTTGGATTAACCCATAATGAAGTTTGACTTTCCGCTCTATCTCTTCGCACAACTCGGGGTTTTGTCTGAGAAAATCTTTAGCATTTTCACGTCCCTGCCCCAGCCGCATGTCACCATACGAATACCAAGCACCACTTTTGTTGACAATGTCAAGCTTAGCAGCAATATCTAGAACATCACCGGTATGGGAAATTCCTTCTCCATACATGATGTCAAACTCAGCTTCTTGAAAAGGCGGTGCTAGTTTATTCTTCAATACCCTAACCCTTGTCCGATTTCCCACCGCTTCATTATTCTGCTTAATCATTTCAACGCGGCGGATATCTAATCGAATTGAAGCATAGAACTTTAAAGCTCGTCCACCCGGTGTGGTCTCAGGATTACCAAACATAACACCAACTTTTTCCCGCAGTTGATTTGTGAAAATCACGGTAGAGTTAGATTTACTGATTGCTCCTGTTAATTTCCGCAATGCTTGGGACATTAAGCGGGCCTGGAGACCAACATGGGCATCGCCCATTTCCCCCTCGATTTCCGCCCGGGGAACTAAAGCAGCTACCGAATCCACAACCACAACATCCACCGCTCCACTGCGGACTAAGTGTTCGGCGATCTCCAGTGCTTGTTCAGCATGATCAGGCTGGGAAATCAGCAAATTATCAATATCAACGCCTAACTTGCGGGCATATACCGGATCGAGGGCGTGTTCCGCATCAATCATAGCTGCTACTCCGCCCATCTTCTGGGCTTGTGCCATAATATGTAGTGTCAAGGTCGTTTTACCTGAGCTTTCTGGCCCGTAAATTTCAATCACCCGTCCCCGGGGAATTCCACCGATTCCAAGCGCTAAATCAAGGCTTAACGACCCGGTGGGGATTACATCTATATTTCTCGAGGCAGCTTCGCCCAATTTCATAATCGAGCCCTTACCAAACTGCTTTTCAATCTGGGCTATCGCTGTATCTAAAGCTCGTTTTCTATCATCGTTCATCCTGGTTTTCACTCCCATTTAACTATAATAAGAAACCTTTGTTCGCCCTTGGAGCGAATAAAAAAGAGGAAAGCAGCTGGCAATCCGATCACCAGTGATTTCTTCTTGCGAAATCCCCCAACCCCATCATCAGCTAGTCTGATTCCTCGCTATCATTTTCGACGTTAACCTCTTGATTCCTTCCGGGATAAGAAATGAATGTGCGCTCTAAAGAAAAACTCTGCTGAAGAGTTTGGACTTGGATGCTGTCAACAGCTGCCAGCACGTAATCATCCAAATCATGGTCGTAAACAAAGTGCAGCAGGGAAAGGCTGAAGGGAATATTTTGGGAGCTCTGGATTCCTCTGATTCCGGCAGCACCAGTTGTTCCGGCATTCACATAGACCGTTCCTTCAACTTGATTGAGCGTCTGCAGGTGATTATGACCAAAAACAATAACTGGAAAGATTCCTGGTTCTATTTGTCCGGCAATCCGATAATTGTGAACAGCAAAGATATCAATTCCATGGTTTTGATCACGAAATAGTTCATTAATTTGAACAGCGATTTGATTTAACTCAGTTGTTGAAACACTCTGAGGAGAATGATTTCCCGCAGACGGATCAGGTATGCCGGCGATTTGTAAACCCAGTACTTCTACAGGATTGAGATCCAGCAGCATTACATTTTGCGTCTGGGCTAACCTTTCAACCACATCAGGAGCTTCATGATTGCCTGAAACAAAAAGGTAAGTAACACCCAATTCTTCAATACGCTGCACAATTTCTGCTTCTAAAGGAGTTCCCCAGTCTGTCAGATCCCCTGTATCGATCACTAAATCAATTGGAAAAGTATTTACAACTTGTGTCATAAAATCAAAAGCAACAGGATGATTGTGAATATCTGATACATGAAGTACAGTCACATCTGCGGTAAGCATCCCAACACTTTCCAGATTATCAATTTGATTAAAAACAGCATAGAGATTGGCTGCTAGGCTTTGTATTTGTTCACCCAGCTCATCGACTCTAACTAATCCTTCTTGGATCAGACCGAGCATCCAAGGCGCAGCTTCAATAATCCCCTGATATTGGGGATTGGCAAAGGCTTGGAGATTATAACCAAAATAGACAGCTGTTACCATCAGCAGAACAATTAGACTGCCAGTTAAAAAGCCAGTGAGCAGATCCACCCACCGACGCCTACCCAAGAGATATACACCCAGCAGGCCGCCAATTCCTGAAATCGCCAACAGCTTTAAGATTGCCATGCCGATCACTTGATTAATTCTACTGCTGAAATACTGCACCAATGCAGCTTGAGCATCTAAATCAGCAGCAAAAGCAACACTTCGGAGCTGATCAAGATCAATGTTTGTCAGGGTTAACAAAACTTGCAGCGGCTGATAATAATGAGTTTTTGCTGTAATGCTGCCGATTGGGGGGATTCGTACCAGGGTATAACCTGGCAGACCAACTTTCACATCAAGAGCAATTTCTAAGGGGGCGATCCTGACTGTAAAGGAACCAACAAGGTTCACCGCAACTACAGCTCCCAGAACCGCAAATAGATATGGCAGAATCCGTTTTCTAGTTTGATACAGCTGCTCACCGGCCATTAAGCAGTGCCTCCAATCTAACGCTGGCTGTCGTTGTCCAACTCCTGACGCAGAAAATTTAAAGCTGCCTGCGAGACGCGAAATTTGATTTCCTCGCGAGTGCCTTGAAACCGGAATTCTTTGGCCTTAGTATAGCCTGCTCCTGCAACTGCCATGTGTACCAAACCAACAGGTTTAGCTGCGGTCCCACCACCAGGGCCAGCAATGCCAGTTACCGAAATTGCCCAATCTGTTTTAGCCCTCAGGCGAGCCCCTTCAGCCATCTGGATTGCAACTATTTCGCTTACCGCACCAAATTTGCGGAGTGCTTCTGGGTCTACTCCCAACAGTTCTACCTTAGCTTGATTGCTGTAGGTAACATATCCTCGTTCAAAATATTCGGAGCTTCCAGGTACGTTTGTAATGCGATGCGCAATCAATCCACCACTGCACGATTCTGCTGCAGCCAGTGTTTGGGACCGGGCCTTAAGTTTTGCCCCAACTACCGCTTCCAAAGTATCCTGATCTGCTCCATAATAGTAAGGCGATAAAAGGGCAATCAGCCTGTCTTCCACCGGCTGAATCAGTTGTTCAGCATCAGTTTTTGAACCAGCTTTAGCGGTTATCCGCAGTTTAATTTCCCCCATCGAAGCGTACGGCGCAATCGTTGGATTCGACTGCTGTACCAATTCATTGTGGACAATTTCCACTAACTGCGATTCCCCGATTCCCACAAATTTTAACGTTCTAGATACTAATACACTCTTAGCAGAGTTTTGGACCAGGTACGGAACAACAGTTTCAGTAAACATGCCTTTCAGCTCATGGGGAACCCCTGGCAGAGCAATAACTGTTTTACTGCCCAAGTTCAGCAGGATTCCGGGAGCAGTACCCCAATGATTAGGGATCATTTCAGAGCCCTCAGGGAGATAGGCCTGTTTGCGGTTATTTTCACTCATAGTTCGGTCGGTATGCTTAAAATATTCTTCGATTGCTGCTAGAGCAAGATTGTTAAGCTTAAGGGGTCTATTGGTTACAGCGGCAATTGCTTCCCGCGTTAAATCATCTAAAGTGGGGCCAAGGCCACCGCTGGTAATTACCAAATCCGAGCGGGACAGAGCTTGCGCTAGCACTTCGATCAACCGCAGCCAGTTATCACCAACTGTTGATTTGTAGTAGACGTCAATTCCCAGTTTGGCCAGTTCTTGTGCCAAAAAAGCGGCATTTGTATCTATTGTCTCGCCCAGTAATAGTTCTGTTCCGATCATAACCAATTCAGCCTTCACTTATTTCACTTCCCCTTTGACAATTTTCAGATTTGTGGTATAATGAAAGTGCCCATTGGGAGTTTTAGGAGGTATTGTATTGAAAACACAACTGCATAAGATGGTCTTGCTGGCAACAGCACTAATCTTGGTCGGATGTGGTCCAAGGATTTCAGGTGATGGAACGCTAGCTGTTACTGCTCTCAATTTACCTGTATCGGCCGACGAAGGCTGGACTGCACAGATTGTTTGCTCCCGCGGCAAACATGAAATCACCCAAGAAATAGTTGTAGCTGGTACCGTTCTTACTGCAGAATTTACAATACCAATCGGAAAGTGGGATGTTTCGCTGCAGCTGATTGACAGCAGTGGGCAGATCACGTATCAAGATAAGGTTACTGGTGTAGTGGTTTATCCAGACACGCCCACCAGCGTAAATTTTCAGCTCAAACCTGCCCATGGAAAGGTCAAGGTGATTATCAATCTTGATTCCCATCCCTACGCAGATTATATTATGCGCGCCAGAATCCATTTTAACGATCAGTATAAGGAAGTTATCCGCGAATCACTGGAAGAAAGTCTGGAAGGCGAATATGAACTAGCACCAGGCAGCTATGATTTCAACGTTGAACTATACACAGAATCATTCCGCGTCGGGGACAAATTCGATAGTGGTGTTTGGGATACCATCAAAATTGAGCCCCTCACCGAACAAACAATTATCTGGAAGCCCCACTTAACAGCGCTGACAATTACAGCAGAAATTTACGTACTGCCTGAAGCACCACCGAAATTAACTGCAGATTACTTCAGTAATCAAGTTTTTCTCGAGTGGGAGCCAAGTCCAGCTGCCGATCTAGACGGATACTATATCTATTGGCAGCCGTCACCATTTGAACCTTACAGTGTGATTGGCTCTGTCAATAGTCACACCCGCACGTTTATCCATGACCTGAATGACCTGGATTCAATTCCACCAAGGGCAAATTACGCTGTTGCGCCATACTCTACTGTATTGGTAGGTTACCGCAGTAAACCAATCACAGTAGAACTTCTTGAATTACAGTAATTGGAATCGGAGGCACTGCCTCCGATTCCAATTTATTGAGTCAAACACAAATAGGTATAGGCAATCCCGAACACTGCTCCAACTAAAACCTCAAAGGGAGTATGTCCTAAGAGTTCCTTCAACCGTTCTGGATGAAAATCCTTTTTATAAATATCATCAACGATTCGATTTAAAATCTGAGCCTGTTTTCCAGCTGCCCTCCGTACTCCTGCTGCATCATACATTACCACCAAAGCAAACACTACCGCCAGAGCAAAGATCGATGTATCAACGCCCTCTTTTAAAGCAATTCCCGTTGCCAAGGAGGTGACAAAAGTAGTATGAGAACTTGGCATGCCTCCGGTGCCTACTAGTCTGCGAAAATTGATTTTTTTCTCCTTCAAAGCAAAGGTAATTACCTTGGTAATCTGGGCAATCGCCCAAGCGGTGATTGCTGTAATCAGCACAGAGTTTTGACCTAATTGAGCGAAAAAACCGTTGATAGTTATCGCCTCCTGCTCCGATATTTTGTTTTATGAATTAACTGCTCTAGATCCGAATACGATTTAACGAGCACTGCGAGGAGGGGATGATTCTGAATATTAACTGGTCTCTGCTGGCAATTTTTATTATCGGCTTAATTACCCGCAACAATATTTTAGCTGCGGCCAGCGGCATCATTCTAGTTTTAGGAGTGTTAAATCTTGACCAGTTTTATCCCCTACTGGAACGGCGCGGCATTGAAGCTGGGCTCTTATTCTTAACAATGGCAATTTTAGTTCCATTGGCAGATGGGAAGGTTTCGTTCAATGCGCTTGTTAAAACGCTGACCTCCAGCTATGGGCTGTTTGCGGTGATTGGCGGGCTGCTCGGTGCTTACCTTAATGCTCAGGGAATCACCTTAATCAGCATCAGACCAGACATAATTCCCGGTATTCTGATTGGAGTTGTGATCTCAGTAGCATTCTTTGGTGGAGCTCCTGTAGGTCCGGTTATGGCTGCAGGAATAACAGCAGTGCTTTTAATGCTTATTGGCAGTTAGATCCCTGATGACATCAGCAAATGCGTTGATCTGCTCCTGAGTATTACCCCACCCAAGACTTACTCTTACAGCCTGCCGGGCCTGCTTCAAAGGAACACCCATTGCTGCAAGTACATGGGAAGGTTTTTGACCTTTACAGGCTGAACCGCTTGAACAGCAAAATCCTTTCAGATCTAAATCAAGGACCAAGTTTGAACCTAAATAGCCTTCAACGCTGAAACAGAGTATATGGGGCAGTCGACTACTGGGATCTCCATAAAATCTGATCCCTGGAACACTCTCCAGCTGAGACTGCAGCTCATTTCGGAGTCCTTCGAGTTGGGTTACCTGATTGAGACGTCTGCATGCTAGTGCAGAAGCAGCACCAAAACCCACTATACCAGGAATATTCTCTGTTCCAGATCGGAGAGCAAATTCCTGTCCTCCCCCTTTAAGCAGAGGTTCGATCTTTGTTCCAGAACGAATATAAAGTGCTCCAACGCCCTTTGGACCGTATATTTTATGTGCCGATATAGACAGTAAATCGACACCCAAATCATTGACATTCAGTGGACATACTCCAACAGCCTGAACTGCATCAGTATGAAACAGAGCCCCAAACTGTTTACAAACAGCAGCAAATCTCTTAATGTCTTGAATAGTGCCGACCTCATTGTTTGCATACATAATACTGACCAAAGCAGTATCATGGTCTAGAGCTTGCACTAGTTCATGATAACTGACTCGCCCCAAATCGTCAACCGGTAATTTCGTAACCTGATAACCAAGTTTCTGCAGATATTCAATATTACTTAGAATTGAAGGATGCTCAATTGCTGATGTGATTAAACGTCTGCGTTCTGGAGGTGCAGCTTGCAGGGCACCCCACAGAGCCATATTGTTGGATTCGGTACCACCACTGGTAAAGATAATTTCATGATCTTCTGCTCCAATTAAAGATGCTACTTGATGCCGAACTCTATTGAGCAGGTCGCGGCTGATTCTCCCCAAAAGATGAGTGCTGGAAGGATTCCCATATCCTTGAGTCAACCACCACCATACTGCAGAAGCCACTTCTGGAGCTGTTGGAGTAGTAGCCGCGTGGTCCAAGTAAACCAGCCCTTCACATAGTCTTCCCCGCTCTATTTCCGGGCAATCTGAACGAACAAGCTCCCCTTCCCACCTCTGCATACCGGGCACAGCGTAGCTGACATTGATAAATCCTTCACGCTCTAAAAAACGGCAAGCAGCTTGACTGCGGTTTTCACTGTTGCAGATAATCACAATGGGGGCATCCAAAGCCCAGAATGCTGTAACAGTCTCAATATCAGACAAAGGTACCCATACAGCACCGGGAATATGTCCCCTTTCAAACTCATATTTTTCTCTCACATCAACTATAATCGCAGAACCTGACGCTATTTTTTCATGCAACTGCTCATTAGTAATAACTTCCATGTTGGTTTTCACCCCCATAGAATTTTATGCCGCCAGATTAAAGCCTGTGATCCGCTCTTTAACAATAAAAAAGCCCCTGAAACCAGAGGCTTGAAGCTTATGCAGATTGGTGAAGAATTCCCCGCAGCTCTTGTCCAGAAAGCTTTTCCTGCTCTAATAAAACTTCTGCTAAAATATGCAGCTTGTTTATATTTGCAGCAAGATACTCCCGAACGATACATTCTTGTTCTTGAATAATTTGATTTATAGTCCGCGAAAGAGTCATTGTCGGCAGTTCACTGCTGACAACTCCCAAATCGCTTAACCCAGAATAAATCACCTTTTTTGCGATTTTTTCAGCTTGTTCAATATCACCAAGGGAACCGGTAGAGCGCTGTCCAAAAACTAATTCTTCAGCCATCGCACCAGCCATACACACTTGAATCCTACCCAACAATTCATCCTTGGTATAAAGATACCGATCATCTTCTTCATGCTGACGCATATAACCTAAAGCATTTCCTCGGGAAACAATTGTTACCGAAGCAACCGAACCAGCATTCACTTTTTCGCTAATTACAGCATGCCCCGCCTCGTGATAGGCAATCCGGATGCGTTCCTGCTCTGTAGGAGTACGCTCCAATCTTTCGCCGAGCATTACTTTTTCCACAGCTTCACGCAGGTCTTCGTTGGTAATTTGCTGCCGCCTGCAGCGCAGTGCTTGAATTGCCGCTTCATTCATTATACTTTCTAAATGTGCTCCAGAAAACCCAAAGGTAGACTGGGCTACTTTATCTAGGTCAACATCATCCGCCAGTGGTTTGCCTTTGGCGTGAATCTTTAAAATCTGCAGTCTGCCTCTGCGATCCGGCAGATCCACTTTGACGATTCTATCGAATCTACCTGGACGTAATAATGCAGAGTCTAAAAGATCAGCTCTGTTTGTAGCTCCAACAACCAGCAGACGTATATTTTGATTAACAGTTATTCCGTCGATCTGCGTCAGCAGCTCGTTTAAAGTTTGATCATATTCCATATGGCTGACATTTTTGCCGCGCTTTGCTCCTAAAACATCAATCTCATCAATAAAAATGATCGCGGCCTGCTTACCAGCTTTCTCTGCCTCACTGTACGCTTTCTTAAACAGCTGGCGCACTCGTTTAGCACCAACACCAGCATACATTTCCACGAACTGTGATCCTGATGCAGCAATGAACACAGAATTTGTATAGTTAGCAGCAGCTTTCGCCATCAATGTTTTACCTGTACCCGGAGGGCCAACCAGTAGTATCCCTTTCAGGGGACGGATGCCAAGGGCCCGGACTTCTTGATCCAGCCTTATGAAATCTAAAGCTTCTTTGAACTCCCGCTTAGCAACATCCTGTCCACCAATATCTGAGAAAGCTACCTGAGGGATGGTGGTGCTGACCCCTTTGCGTTCGATAACATCAAAGCGGCTACTCTGGCTGCGGTTATCCACGGTAAATTTCAAAACTAAAACCATGGCAGCAATCAAAATAAGAGGAGTGATATCAAAACCCCGAACTGCTAGAAAAACAAGGATTGCCAATGCGGTACCCAACAGAACTTCTTTAAGTGCAAGTTTCATCCAGAACACCTCTTCTAACTATCTAACCGCAGCAGAACTGGCTGATCTTGTCTGCTCACCACTTGATATAAATAACGATCCTGATCATGCAGCTGGAGATAAACATTTCCGCGGTCTACCTTCACACGATATTTAACCTGATGCGCATCGGCTAAGCGCTGGATTTCCTTGGCCATCTCGACGAAATTCCCGTGAATAACTCCTTGTTCAATCACAAAATGCATCTCATGATACACAGCCTCCAGCTTGCCGTCAGCCGTGTCTTTTATTAAGATCTGAAAGGGCTGTGAATAACGAGCGGCAGTCATCAAAATCTCATTTACCAGGTCATCAAGTTCGGCAACTTCACCTAAGGTCAAAGTCAGAGTAAGCTGACCGTCGTTTTCAATTAGTTCCACTGCTTCAACTGCCTCAATACCTGAAAATGCTTGGTAAATCGGCTCGATTACCAGCTTTTGATGGGCAAAATACTGTCCAAAGAGGGCAAGACCCAGGACAACAATGAAAACGACAAGAACAGCTTTAATGCGAACACCTTCCAGCTTCAACCTTTTCACCCTTTCTAGTTAACAATACTAACTTATGTTAGTCATTGGTGATTCTAAATATAAGTGCCTCTTTGAGGCACAAATTCATTATAACATATACCTAATCGGTTTTCTTCAGCAAATCTTGGGCATGATAGAAATAATCGACACCAGAGAAAATTGTTACCAGAACTGCCACCCACATCACCCACATGCCACCAGGAATTTCCAAGAGCAGTAAAAGGATCGCAATAATTTGCGTCAGCGTTTTGACTTTACCCCATTTTGAGGCGGCAATCACAACCTGATCAGCAGCAGCCAAAATCCGCAAACCAGATACTGCAAACTCTCTGCCGATAATAATAATGGCAATCCAAGCGCTGATCTGGTCAAGCTCAACCAGGGTTAGCAGTGCAGCACTGATCAGCAGTTTATCAGCTATCGGGTCGATCAGCTTACCAAATCGGGTAACCTGCTTGCGGGTACGAGCGATATATCCATCTAAACCATCGGTTGCGGCAGCAATACCAAAAACAACAGCTGCTAGATACTTGCCGTTTGGAGCACCGCTCAAAACTACTGCCATGAATACAGGTATGAAAAAAATCCGTATAACCGTAATCCAGTTAGCCAAACCCATCTATTCGACATCTCCCTCTATCATCTCACCCACTAGATCATATGGATGAACTTGAGTAATTTTTACCTTAACTAAACTACCTACCTCTACTGTCGGATTGCCCATATACACTAAGCCATCAACTTCTGGGGCTTGACCCCGATGGCGGCCTACCAGCACTAAATCGCTTTCTTCAGAGCGTCCTTCCACTAAAACTTCTAAGGTTTTTCCCAAAAGCTTTTTCTGTTTACCCAGTGAAATCTGCTGCTGCAGCTCCATAGCCATACGATAGCGCTCCTCCTTGGTTTCCTCGTCAACCTGCGGCTGTAAATCGTAAGCGGGAGTGCCTTCTTCAGGGGAAAACATAAAAATACCGCAGCGATCTAGCTGTGCAGCTTTAAGAAAATCCAGTAAGGTTTGGAACTCAGCTTCAGTTTCACCAGGATAACCAACAATAAATGAACTGCGAATAGTTACCTGGGGAACGCTGCTGCGGATTTGTTCCAGCAGCTTTAAATAGCTATCGTAGCTGCCAGGTCGAAGCATCCGCTTCAAAACAGATCTCGAAGCGTGCTGTAAAGGCAGGTCGATATAACTGAGCAGATTATCGTGGGCACTCATTAAGTCGAGCAGCTCCTGAGAAATTGCAGTCGGATAAGCATATAAGATTCGAATCCAGGGAATATCCAGTTGGACCAATTCCCGCAATAGTGATGCTAATGACTGACGCGGTGCCAAATCACGTCCGTATTGGGTCGTATCCTGTGCAACTATATTTAGCTCTTTAACCCCAACCGCCGCCAGCTCTTCAGCTTCCGCGAGAATTGCCTTAGGACTGCGGGAGCGATACGGTCCTCGAATATGCGGGATAGCACAAAATGCACAGCTGTGACCACAGCCTTCCGCAATTTTGAGATAAGCACTGTGCCTTCCGGTAGAAATCAAGCGGGGCATGCGCGGGTCATCATAAGAAAAATAATCTTCCCGCACTAGGCTTACTCGCTCACCAGCTAAAGCTCTGCGAATCACCTGCGGCAAAGCATCCATTTCTCCTGTGCCAAGCACAGCATCAATCTCAGGAATTTCGTCCCACAATTCCTGCTGATAGCGTTTGGATAAACATCCCGTTACTATTAAACAGCGGCATCTGCCGGTTTGTTTATAATCTGCCATTTCAAAGATGGTATTAATAGATTCTTCTTTAGCAGGACCGATAAATCCACAAGTATTTACAATCAACACATCTGCCTGCTCAGGGTGGTTGACAATCTCATAACCATCCTCATGTAAATATCCCAATGCTATTTCGCTGTCTACTAAATTTTTGGCACATCCTAATGATACTAATCCTACTTTAACAGTCATGCACGTACCTCACAAGTCAGTTGTGTTATCATTCAAACTTTCGCGTTTATGGGTCTGTTTTCCTGCTTGATTTGGGAGTTTAAAAACTGACAATGCAAAGAAAAGCAGGAGATTATGGAGATTCGTGGATTCCAGCAGGTACAACGGATAAAGACAGTCTGTTCAGGCAACAATAAACCAAGATTACACCTCTAGGGAGGGCTGCCGTTGCTTGATCCATCTCAAATTATTATTCCACTCCTAAACTATTCCGACCAAGACTTAATCGAAAGTGAAGAAGTTTTTTACGATCCGATTCAATTAGAACACTATACCGTAGAATTTTCCCTTTCGGGATTTCGCCGGATCATCCGGGAACTGCGCCAGCGGAATTTCGATGATCTGGATTGGCACCGTCTGGCCCAAACTGCTGATGAACTCTCATTAACCCATGGCTTCTCTGAACTGCTCTGTGTAAGTCACCTAGCAGAACGCTGGCAGCAGGTGGGAGTTATCCCATATCCCCATCAAATCAAAACTGCGGAAAAAGTTTTAAGGGAAATGCGCGGCCAAGCAATTTTAGCTGATGAAGTAGGTTTAGGTAAAACAATTGAAGCAGGAATTATTCTTAAAGAATACCTATTGAGAGGTTTAGTCAAAAGAGCGCTGATCTTAGTCCCCGCCTCGTTGTGCTGGCAGTGGTATCAGGAGCTGTACGAGAAGTTCGATATCCAAGCAGGGATCCAAAAATCAGAGTGGGACTGGGAACACGCTGATATTTTAATCGCATCCCTGGATACAGCTAAACGGGAACCCCATGCTGAAATTATCAAGAATATTCCTTATGATATGCTGATAATCGATGAGGCCCATAAGCTGAAAAATAATAATACAGCAGCTTGGAAATTTGTTAACTCGATCCAAAAGAAATACTGCCTGATGCTCACAGCTACTCCGGTACAGAATAATCTCAAAGAACTGTACAACTTAATCACGCTGCTCAAACCAGGCCAGTTGGGGAGTTACCGCAAGTTCAAGCAGCGATTTATGCTTGATCTGCGCACACCAAAAAATCCGGAGGAACTGCGGAAACTGCTGTCAAGTGTGTTAATTCGCAACCGCCGCGGCGAAGGTACCGTCCAATTTACTAAACGCAATGTATATCCTATTTTAGTTGAACTATCGCCAGAAGAAAAGGCTCTTTATGATCGTATTACAAATTTAATTAAAGCATCCAGCAAATTAACGCCATTTCAGAGCAATATATTGCCCCTAATCACACTGCAGCGTGAAGTGTGTTCAAGTTTCTATGCGGCTGGCCTAACGCTCCAAAAAATATATCAGAAACATAACCTCGACTCCGATTCAAATATTGTCCAGCTGCTGAATGAAACCGTCAAAATTCGCCACAACAGCAAATGTGATATTATCGAAAAATTAGCAGCAGAAATTCAGGATCGAATCATCATCTTCACTGAATATCGGGCGTCACAGGAGTATATTCGCTACCGCTTAGAGAAAGCTGGTTTTCGCACACTTGCCTTTGATGGTTCCCTGTCGCGCGGCCGCAAGCAGTGGATCCGCTATATTTTTCAAAAAGAAGGCGGTATCTTAGTCAGTACTGAATCGGGAGGCGAAGGGCTTAATTTTCAGTTCTGCAACCATGTAATCAACTATGATTTGCCTTGGAACCCAATGCGGCTGGAGCAGAGAATCGGTCGCGTGCACCGCTTGGGACAGACCAAAGATGTACACATCTACAATCTAGTGACCAAGGATACCATTGAAGAACACATTATGTTTCTGCTCCACGAAAAGATCAACATGTTTCAGATGGTGCTTGGCGAGTTAGATACAATTCTCATGCATCTTAAGTGGGATAAATCATTCGAGAGTCAGCTGATGGACATCTTTTTAAAATACTCATCTCGTGATGAGATTCAGCGGGAGCTTGATCAGCTTGGAGAACGAATCCTTGAAACTCGTTCTGAGATTAAAAAACATGAATGGAATATTTACTAGGAGCGCGGTTATATGCAGCAATCAAAAGCAATTCCTGAGCTTGTGTTTAAATTCCTAGAACTGTGTCAGCTTAAACCGGTAGAAATCCGCAAAGGTATTTTCCAGGTACACATTGATGACACTTTAGCAAAGGAACTAGACGGCTGGAGAGCAAAGGCCAGACTTTTTCAATTCACCTTTGATCCCAAACTTGCTGAAACATACCAGGCGGAATTAATCAGCACCGGCAGCTATCGCCTGGACACCATCGTAAGACTAATTCAAAAACAGGCAGTTTTATCCTCCGGTCTTCTTCCCCACGATGTGTTTTATGAACCTGTGGTTCAGCGCAGAATCCTTGATCGCCTCAAAATTCAAAACCCAACCAGCCGCTTTTATATCCTGGATCATCAGCTGAAGTATGGACCATATCTGTGGGTTACTCTGCGGTTGACATACCTGGCCTATGAAAAGCGCGAGGAACTGCGCAAGCCGCTGGTGGATTTAGTTAATGGAAAGGTTGTCAACTATGAAATTCCTGCTGATCTGCTTAAGCCAGGTTCTTGCGATCCAAAGCTGGCACTGCGCCGCCGCTTAAGCTACAAAAAAGCATACCAGCTCCTGCAGGAAACCCTTACAGGAGAGCTCAAATACGCAGATCCCCAATGGGCAATAACAGCAGCAGAACAGCTGAAGCAAGAACAGGCTCAACTGGAGCAGTATTTCCAAGATATGCCCGATGCTGAGGAACGCAATATCAGGATTGCTGAATTAATGAATCGCGCTCGACCGCGAATTCAGGTCAGACCACTGCGGGCAGCGATTTTATATCTGCCTAAGTTTGTCTACCGCATTATGCAGGTCGATGCTGAAGAAAAAATAAACCGGATCACTTACGATCCGGTCAGCAGTCAGTATGAAATTAGCTAGTTAACAGCTCACACACTTCATGGGCAGTTTTCCAGATTGGTCCTGCACCCATTGTAATTATTAAGTCGCCGGACTGCACAATCCCCTTTAAAAATTCAGCCACGTCTGATTGATCATTTACTAAGTACACCGTCTTACCAAGCTTGCGCATCTTATCAGCCATTATTTCTGAACTAACCCCGGGTATCGGCTGTTCGGGCGGTGGTGCAAAGATATCCGTTAAAATAATTATATCTGCATCATTGAATGCGGTGGTAAACTCCTCCAATAAAAACTTGGTACGGCTGTAGCGATGGGGTTGGAAAACAGCAATTACTCTCCGGTCCCACCCGGCTCGGATCGCTTTTAAGGTGGCGGCGATCTCTGTAGGATGATGAGCATAATCATCCACGACAGTGATTCCCTGCTCAGTCTCGCACAGGATCTGAAAACGCCGCTGGGTGCCCGCAAACTCGGCTAAATGTTCAGCAATTGTTTCCGCCTTTAAACCAAGCAGATCACAAACCACAATTGCTGCGCAGGCATTGCTCACATATGGCTTCCCCGGTACTCTTATTGAAAAATCCCCATATTTCTTACCATTATGATACAGCGTAAACCGAGTGCGGCTGGGCGTAATATCTAAGATTTCAGTACGCCACGCAGCTTCTGCTGAAAACCCATAAGTAACGGCCTCTGGGAAATCATGGGCAATACTGCGAACTTGTTGATCATCAATGCACAGAATCTGCACACCGTTTGGTTTAGTATTATGAAGAAATTGACGATAAGTATTAACAAGTTCCGTAAAATCACCATTGTAGTTTTCAAGATGATCAGCTTCAATACTCGTTACAATTGCAATTTCTGGATGATAGCGCAGGAAACTGCGATCTGACTCATCAGCTTCCGCTACAACTACTCCCCCGCGCCCAAATTTTGCTCCAGGTCCAAACGGTTCAAAATGTGCTCCAATCAAAACAACCGGATCCAAGCCAGCCTTCTCTAATATCCAAGCAATCATTGATGTGGTCGTAGATTTGCCGTGAGCACCACCAACTGCAACCCCGCGCCCCTCATTTAATAGTTTTGCTACTAGTTCAGACCGATGGTACAGCTGCAGGTTGCGTTCAACCGCTGCTAGATATTCAGGATTGTTTTTTGGTATTGCCGAGGAATAGACAACGTGATCAGCACCGTCAATATGCTCTGCTTTATGTCCTAGTGCAATCCTGGCCCCTAAGCGCTGAAGATACTGGGTTGTTTCTGAGTTTTTGAGATCAGAGCCACTTACCTGCCAACCCATCTCCAGAAAAATCTTCGCTAAAGGACCCATGCCTGTGCCTCCAATGCCAATGAAATGGATGCGTTGGTTCATGCTTTATTCACTCCTTTACTGCATGGTGCCTTATAATGTAATATTTCCCAAATCCTGCTAAATTATGAGCTGCAGACAGTTACTTGATCATTGAAGCAACGACCTCGGCCAGTAGTACTGCACTGCGGTTAGCTTCCTCAACTGTATTGCCTTTCCAATCACCAATCACTACCATCACACTGTTGGGATGCAGGTCACCGCTGTAGTCTGATTTGAACACACGCACTCCCCGAGAAATGCCAGGATATTTGGCCTCGAGGGCATCACTAATCTGTCTCGCAAACGCCATATTTTCTTCAATCTTCTCGTTGTTTTGATCGCCAACGATAAACAAGATCTGGGCAAACTTTTCTCCATTAATCTCTGTAGTTGTATAGCCTTCTGGTTTGTCCTGGAGACCATCGCGGTGGATATCCAGCACCATTTGAATCTCAGAGTTTTCGGCTAACGCTCGTTCGATTACTTTAGCAGAATTGATAAATGCATCACTATACCGCGGACGATCATGGATTGTCTGGTCATGAACTGCTGTTACCCCTTTTTCCAGCAGGGCTTGCACAAATACTTTTCCGACTTGTACTATATCACCAGGTTCGCCGTCCTGCTGGTGGCTGTCGTTGGGATGATAGTTTTCGGTGGTGTGGCTGTGCAGAACCAGGACTTTGGGTACTGCAGGAACTGATGGTGGTGTTCCGGATTGTTCCTCCTGCGCTGTTGGAGGCTGAGGTGCTTTTTCTTCTTCGCTTTCCGGATAAAACCCAAAAAATCTTGCTCCGACGACCGCTACCACAACTAATGTTACTAGAACAAACAGCAGACCAGGTCCATTTTTCTCTTTTCTCCGAATTCTTGCCAAGCTTTATACCCCCTTCCGCAGAAAATATATGCGGAAGGAGGTCCGAATTATTCATTGATTAATTGCTTTAAAACCGATTCCAACTGATTCCAAGCCTCCCCAAAAGCGGCAAAATCAGCCTCTTTCAGAGCTTGCTGAGCCTTTTGATATATTTCATAAGCGGTGCCTAGAATCTGACTGTCGGATTCGAAAACTGGTTCCCGTTGCGGAGGTTCCTGAACAGCATGCCGCTGGCCAAAGATCCGCTCCAGCGCCTGCTCAAGTGTTTCCTCCATTACTAAAAAATCCTTATAAGCTACAATAACCCGCTGCAGCTGAGGCATACTGCTTTGTTCTGACTGCAGAAACAGCGGTTCAACATACAGCAGCGAACCATTGATCGGCAGCACCAGCATGTTGCCCCTAATTACCTGACTGCCCCGCTGCCCCCACAAACTCAGCAGCTGTGAGATCTCGGAATCTTGATCAATAGTAGCATCAATCTGTGCTGGTCCTAGTGTCAAGCTGTCTTTAGGGAACCGATAAACCAGCACCTGCCCGTAATTCTCACCATCATTGCGTGCTGCCAACCAGGCAATTAAATTATTGCGTCTAATCGGAGTGTACGGCAGCATTAAAATCAGCTCTGGCTGATCTGAGTTGGGCAGCTGCATCACTACATAGTAAGGTTCGACAGGTTGTTCCCGAGAAGCATAGATTTCATTAGCAAAGACCCAGACATCTTCCCGATTGTAAAAGATCCGAGCATCAGTCATATGGTACGTTCCGTATATCTGTGCCTGCAGCTGCAGAAGATCCTCCGGATAGCGCAGATGGGCCTGGAGTCCTTCAGGCATTTCGCTAAGGGGCTTCAGCCAGCCAGGATAAATACTGCTGTATACATCAAGCATAGGATCTGGTTCAACCTGATAGAAATCTACAAAACCGTTATAGGCATCGATCACTACTTTAACGGAATTGCGGACGTAATTCCCCCAATTGGTAGGCTGTGCATAAGGATAGCGATTGCTGAAAGTATAAGCATCGATAATCCAGTACAATCTCCCATCATCACCAATTACAATATATGGATCATGATCATAGCGCAGAAACGGCGCTAATTTTTCTGCTCTAGTTTTTATGTTGCGGTAGAATAAAATCCGACTTTCACTTGTAATGTCAGTGGATAATAAGATTCGAGTGGTCCCAAATCTGACAGCAAACATCAACCGATGGAAAGGTGAAGCAAGCTTTACTCCCCCTAATCCCTGATATGAATAATAAGCATTGCCATCACCTGTTGGGTAATCGAATTCATCGATTAAAGTATTCACGATTGCATAGTTATTAGTGCGCTCGCCATAATAGATCCGGGGTTGTTCAATCATTAAATCGGCTTTGCCCCGCGGCGGAATATCCCCCATCCAAAATTCTGGAAGCTGCTGTCGCGATACATGACTAACCGGACTAACTACAACACCATATCCGTGGGTGTACTGCAAATGATCATTAATCCAGTTTCTGTTTTGGGTCAAGGTTACATCTAATTCCCTAACAGCCAGAAGCACTTCCCGATATTCACCGTCAACCCAATACCGTCCCACATCAGCATCATTGAATACATAATACGGACGCATTTCCTGCAGCTGCCGATAGGTTTGCAGAATCATCCGGGGATCCCAGAGGCGGATATTCTTAACTGTGCTTTTGTTCTGCTCCAGATCATCTAGAGTTAAATCCCGACTGCTGTCAAAATCATAATCCAGTTCCTGAAAGTCGTTTATGCCATAAGCCAAGCGGGTCATTTGAATATGGTTCTCAATATAAGGTCGTTCGCGAGTAAATTCATTGGGAGCAACCAGCCACTGCTGGACAAATGCAGGAACAAGTACTCCGCCAACAAAACTAACACCGAGCCACAAGACCAGCATGCCAATCAGCAGTTTGCGGTAGGTGTAAAGGCGGGTAATAAATATAACACTGACTGCAGCAGCAATCACCATCAAAATTCTCAGAACTACCAAGCGGACATTGATATCGGTATAAGCTGCACCAAAGATAACCCCCCTGGAACTGTAGACAAGGTTGTAAGCCTGAAAACGATAGCCTGCAGCTCTGACCAACACCAGCAGCCCAACAAGCACGGACAAATGCTTTCGAGCAGGTTCAGCTATTCTGATCCTGCCATTCTCAAATCGGAAATTTCCCGATAAAAAGTACAAGATCCCGCAGACTACAATCCCCAGTACCAAAGCGGTAGTTAATCCGCTGATTAAAAGCTGATAAAATGGCAGCTGAAAAAAGTAAAAGCCGATGTCCTTATTGAATACTGGATCTGCTACGCCAAAGGAACTGCTGTGGAAAAACTGAGCTACTTCGAAATAATAGCGGCCATAACCTGAAGAATAGATCAATCCCAAAACTAAGCTGAGGAGAACAGCTCCCAAAACAAAGTGCTTATTTTGAAATTTGGTACCCACCTGGGGAAAACGCATCAAAGCATGCCTGATCACAGGTCTCATAACAAAGAGATTGATCAGCAGGAACAAGCTCAACCCGAGCCATGCTCCTATTCTCAGCCCCCATTCCCAAGCAAACCTAGTGGTAAAAAGATTAGGATAACCTAAGGCATTAAACCACATCAAATCTGTAAAGAAATGACTGCCCGCAATTAGCACTGCAAATACTGCCAGCAGCAAAGCCAGCAAAATCCATTTTAGACGCTTGATCATAATCACTACTCCCATCTAACGAAAATAGTAATAATAAATTCCAAACGCGATAATGATCAGTCCTCCCAAGATGGCAAACCTGATTCTCTTTCGGCGTCTCCTGGCTCTGCGCTTCTCCAAAAGCGATTGGCGCTGATTGTTCGCCTGCTGAATCTGCAGTTCTTGTTCTCCCTGATCGTACATACGGATTACTTCATCTGGATCAATCCCAAGCACTTTTGCATAAATCCGCAAAAATCCGCGGACATAAACCTCATCAGGGAGAACATCCTGGTCCCCACCTTCGATAGCCTCCAGATAAGCTTTACGGATCTTAGTTTTTTCTGCTAATTCCTCAAGCGTTACCTGCTTTTCTTCCCTTGTCTGCCGCAGAAAAGCTCCTAACTCCTTCATCCCAGTCACCTCATAAATCTAAGCTGTCACGATCAACCAACACTTCCCGGGGTTTGCTTCCCTGATGCGGACCAACAATTGACCGTAACTCCATCATATCGATCAGACGCGCTGCACGACTGTAGCCGATGCGAAACCGCCGCTGCAGCATGGAAATGGAAGCCTGCCCTGTTTCAACCACTAACCGAATTGCATCCTCCAACAATTCATCCGTATCTTCTGCGGCCGAAAATTCATTTGGTTTATCTTCGACCACATCATCACGGTATTCTGGATCTCCCTGTTTCTTCCAAAACTTGACGACCGCCTCTACTTCTTTATCGGAAATAAAAGCTCCTTGGGCCCGCACAGGCTTGACCGCACCAAGGGGATAATACAGCATATCTCCTTTACCGATTAAGCGTTCAGCACCGCTCATATCCAGGATTGTCCGGGAGTCTACTTGTGACGAGACTGCAAACGAAATCCGAGAAGGCACATTCGCTTTAATCAAACCGGTAATTACATCAACAGATGGCCTTTGAGTAGCAATGATCAGGTACATGCCTGCTGCCCTGGCCATTTGAGCTAAGCGGCAGATAGCCTCTTCCACATCAGCAGCTGCCACCATCATCAGATCAGCCAATTCATCCACAATTATCACTATGTAAGGGAGAAATTCTAATTGGGCTTCCGAATCATTTTCATCCCGGCTGGATTCTAACAGCTGATAATATCCCTCAATATTTCTAACCTGATTATCAGCAAAGATTTTATAGCGTCTTTCCATCTCAGCCACCGCCCACCTTAAGGCTGCAGCTGCTTTTTTTGGATCTGTAATCACTGGAGATATTAAATGGGGTATGCCATCATAATTTGACAGCTCTACGCGTTTTGGGTCAACTAGAATCAGCTTCACTTCATCTGGAGTTGCCCGGTACAAGAGACTTACAATTATAGTGTTTAAGCAGACACTTTTACCAGAACCAGTTGCTCCGGCAATTAATAAGTGGAGCCATTTGCGTAAATCACCAACAACTGGATTTCCGGCAATATCCTTTCCTAAAGCAAGGGCTACTTTAGATTGATTGCTGCTGAAGCTAGGATGCTCAATTACTTCCCGCAGCAGCACCGGCTGAGTCTCATCGTTTGGCACTTCGATTCCAACGACAGACTTACCCGGTACAGGCGCCTCAATTCTAACATCGGTGGCTGCCAGCGCCAGCGCGATATCGTCAGCTAAACTAGTTATTCTGCTCACTTTGATACCAGGCCCGGGCTGGAGCTCGTAACGAGTGACCACAGGGCCTTGGCAGATATTGACCACTTTAGCTTCAATTCCGAAACTCGCAAATGTATCCTCAAGCAGCTGCTGTTTAGTCTCGTTACCGCTTCTTTTGGCTGTAGGAGCACCTTTTTTCAGCAGATAGATAGGGGGCAGCCGATAAGATTTCTGTTCAGCAATGGCTGGCATAAATTCTGGGTCTTCTTCTGACTGTTCCGGCTGCTGTTCTGGCTGACCAGACTGATCAGACTGATCAGCATTCAGAACAACAGTAACTTCTTCCTCTGCTGGTTCAGCATCGAGACTAACATCGACACTGCTCTTATTCTGGTTGTCTTTACGTTTCTTAGCTCTAGCAGTTCGCCGAGTTTGTGGATCTGAAGTGGATGAGTTAGCTTTTACAGTAGGTGTGGAAGCATCAAGGCGGGCAAGGGCACGCTTTTCCTTGGTAACCTGCATTCTGTGTTTAATTCCACTGAATAAATGAATAACTGCACTAAAACCCTCCCTGATCAATCGCTGAATAAACCCAATTAGTTTATTTAAGAGGCTGATAAAGGAAACATTAAAAATCAGAATTACAGCAACTAGGGTTAATCCTGCCAGCATAATATAAGATCCTGGAATACCAAAGGCGGACAAAAACAGGACCATGAAAAATGCTCCGACTTTACCGGCACCAACACCATCCGCATACTGAAGCTCTTCAGCCATAGAGGGCGGCAGATGGTAGCCCTGCCCATGATAAACGCTGATCATATGGAATAGTGCTGCAAAACAGCTCAACAGCAGCAGACATCCTAATACTTTGCGCAATTTTAACGGCAGCAAACTGCCTTTAAAGAGGCTGACTGACACAACCAGCAGGATAAAACTGAATAAAAACGAAATTTTTCCGAATGCTTTCTGCATCCAACTGCGGATGCCATCCCCAAACCAGCCTACCCAGCTTGTAGGTTCGACATATAGACAGATGAGAGAAAACACAGCGACCGAAAATAAAAGTATACCAAGGATTTCCCGCTGTTTAGAATTTATTGATTTCAAAGACGACCACCTCTTAAACTTGTTCGACGAATTAAGAAAGATACCCTGCTAAAATATCCCAATAACGGCTGCCATTCTCCCCGCTCGGTTTCCTTCCCGACGATATGAAAAGAACTGCTGATCACAACAAGTACATACTTCGGCAGTGTAAATGTTTTTCTGATCAATTCCAGAGGCCTGCAGCTGCAGTAGATTAGCCTGTGCTAAATCTATATATGTTCTGCCCTGGCGCTCTTGGCGGACCGATTCAGGAAATTGAGCAGCCACCTCTTCCCCAACTTGATAACAGCAGCTTGCGATCCTTGGACCTACTGCAACTTCGATCTGTTCTGGCTTGGCACCATAAACTACAGCTAATTTTTCGATCATTTTAATGGCAACCCCACCCGCAGTGCCCCGCCACCCAGCATGGGCAGTGCCTACAACCCGCATATCCGGCACAACAAAGAAAAGCGGAACACAATCCGCATAAAAACTTACCAGTAAAATTCCTGGTTCATCCGTAACTAATCCATCTGTATCCGGTACTGCATCTGCCTGCCGATAAGCACCCCTGCCCTTATCTGCAGCTGTTATCTGCATTATCTGGGTTTGGTGCACTTGACTGCCGACTACCCAATTATCGAGGGGAAACCCCAGGCGCAGACCTAGTTCTGTGCGATTTGCCAAAACCTTTTCTGGGATATCACCCACATGGAGAGCAAGATTTCCCCAGTCCTTTGTGGTAAATCCATGACAAAGCCAGTCATAACTACTCCACTTCTCTACCTGCCAAAAGGCCAGGCTTCCTAATTGAGCACAAAACCACATCACTATTCACCCTCTAACAGCTGCTGAAGTTCATTTAAAAAGCTGTTGATGTCCTTAAACTGGCGGTAAACAGACGCAAATCTTACATACGCAACCTCATCAAGAGCTTTGAGACGGTCCATCACCAACTCTCCGATCTGTTCAGATGAGATCTCTCGCTCAGTGTTGTTGCGGACTTCTCTTTCAATTTGATCAATCATAAGCTCAATCTCATCGATGGATATGGGGCGTTTTTCACAAGCCCGCAGCACACCATTGAGAATCTTATTCCGGTTAAAGGGCTCTCTGCGGCCATCTTTTTTAACAACCATAAAGGGAATTTCGTCTAAACGTTCGTATGTAGTAAAGCGCCGACTGCATTTCATACATTCCCGTCGGCGGCGGATCGATGCACCTTCCTCTGTAGCACGGGAGTCAAGTACCTTACTTTCTTTGTGAAGACAAAACGGACAGCGCATGATTTCACCTCAAAATCACTTATTTAAGTTTATTATACATGAATATTGCTATCTCTGCCATGCCCTGTATTTTGGCGTTGCCTCTAATTTCGATCTTACAATGACCACGTCAATTCCAATCAGCACCACATCTTCCCATGGTATTTCCAGATCATCATGTTTAAAAAAACGGCGCAGTCCATACTCTGGTCTCTCTAAAATCAGAAAACGCACATCACCGGTATCAGGATCTAGGTCTACATCACACACATTGCCTAAAATTCTGCCATCTTCAAGGTTGATTACATCCAGCTGCCGCAGTTCACTAGTTTTCACAAACATCCAGATCAATCCCCCTTCTCAGCTGTTACAGTATATATATGCGAAACTAGAAAAAAGCTGTTCCAGCTTTCGGAACAGCTTTTAGCGTTCTACTTAGATTTTAAGAGGGGAAGTGCTAGGTGATTTGCTACCTCTAAACTGGCTACCCACCATTCTTCTAGCCGCTGTACAGCTTTAGTATTCCTAATCCGTTCCCAAAATCGCGAACGGATTTCGATATCCCCTTCCTCCAGATGTGGGGCAAGGGAAATTACCGAATCTGCAGTTGGCTCTGGTTCAGGTTCGATGAAACAGAGCGGTGGAAACAGCACACACCACCAATTATCCCCCCGACCTTCACCAATAACGATTCTCAGCGCCGTATATTCCCCGGCAGGTAAAACTAACGCTCCATATTGGCGATCTGGAAATGGGAATACATCATATTCCAGATGAATATCGTAGTCATAACCGGCTGCCCGGACTGCGGCGGTGGCTGTGTCCTGAATTAGCTCCCAGTGTTCAAGGATCAACTGCTCTGCTACTTCTTTTTCAGCAACACCAGAAAACAGGTTGTTTGTAGCCGCGAGGACCGCATCACGAACTGTCAGTTTAAGATCTTGATCGTGAGGGCTGTTGCTGTTAGCCAGCACATGCAGACGCACAAAATTCTTATTTGCATAAGCATGAACTTCGCTGGGCTGAGCAGCTATGACACCAAAATAATAAATAATTATTGCCAGGACAACTATTAAACAGCTGATCACAATTCGCGAATGGATCTGCTCCCTTTTCATAGTTTAACCTCCTTTAAGATGTTGCTAAAAACCGCCTTAAGTGCTTCAAGGCTGCTTTTTCTAATCTTGATACCTGAGCTTGGGAAATACCAATTTCTTCAGCAACTTCCATTTGGGTACGTCCATCATAAAATCGCATGGTTAAAATCAACTTTTCCCGTTCATTAAGCCGCTGCATTCCTTCTTTAATCGATACACCTTCCAACCAATTGCCATCAACATTTTTCTCATCCCTAATTTGGTCCATTACAAAAATCGGGTCTCCCCCATCGTGATAAATTGGTTCAAAAAGAGAAATCGGTTCTTGGATAGCATCTAAAGCAAACACGATATCTTCCCGGGGAATTTGCAGTTCCTCTGCAATCTGACTAATAGTCGGCTCTTTAGCATATTTATTAGCCAGCGAATCCCTTACCTGGAGCGCTTTATACGCAATATCCCTGAGAGAACGGCTGACGCGAATCGGATTATTATCCCGCAGATACCTTCTAATTTCACCAATAATCATTGGGACAGCATATGTAGAAAACTTGACATTCTGGCTGAGATCAAAATTATCAATTGCTTTCATCAACCCAATACAGCCAACTTGAAATAGATCATCCACATATTCTCCGCGATTATTAAAACGCTGAATAACACTTAAAACAAGCCTTAAGTTTCCCTGCACCATTTCTTCACGGGCTTGCTGATCTCCATCTTTAATCTTAGCTAGGAGTTCACGCATTTTAGCGTTGCTGAGAACAGGAAGTTTGGAAGTGTTTACGCCGCAGATCTCTACCTTATTCATAAGATCCTCCCCTATCAATTAACACTTTCAGGATAAGTATTGCCAAGAATATGCGGTTCTATTCTGTAATTCCATTGTTTACGAAATATACTAGGACAAAGGAGGAAATTGCCAATTTAACTACAAATATTCCAGTATAGAACCTATCAGGGAGGGGAGGAAGCAGATGCCCGGATATGTCATTTATATTGATGCCCTAATCCTGCGGTTATTAGCAAACTTTTTCTTTGAGTTTATCCTGCTGTGGGCGACAGCCGAGGTTACGCGCTCTGCTACAACTCGATTAAGGCTGGCCAGTGGTGCTCTAATCGGGACGCTTCATTACTTGCTGTTCGTGTTGTCGAGTTACCGTCTGATTCCGTTCTATGGGATTCTGCGGTTTTTTCCGACACTTTTAGTGGTGTCACTGCTGATGGTGATGGCATGCTTCTATCCTCAAACTAAAGGCAAAAAACTGGCGAGAGTTTTAGCCTATTTTTACGGCATCGGTTTTATCAGTGCCGGCGCAGGTATGGCTGCAGCCTATTTATTAGGATCAGCAGCTGCGCCTCAGTTTACAGCCGGAGTGCTTGTTTCAATTGCTGTAATTCTGATTACAGCTGAACTTGGTTGGGGGATTGTGCAGAAAAGAATCTATCGTCATGTTTATCAGCTGCCTATTCGAGTAGTTTTAGCGGAGCGCGAGGTGCATTTAAACGCATTAATTGATACCGGTAATCAGCTCAAGGATCCCCTCTCCAAACATCCGGTAATTGTTGCAGAGCAGACAGCGATTATGGGATTATTTGACCAAGCAGAAGCAGAGCTGATCTCGGAATTATGCTCAGGAAACCTCGATGCAATTAATAACGCTGATGCTTCCCTTGCAGTGAGACTAAGGATTATTCCCTTTAATGCGATTGGTGTTAAAACCGGGGTGTTAGTAGGATTTCGTCCCGATCGAATCGAGGTACTGGACAACCAAAAATATTCCTCGGCAAACGGGATCATTGCTATTTACCAGCACGAACTTGATCCTGATGGTGAATACCAAGCCCTACTTCCCCCTGAACTGTTGGAAGAACCGGCGCATGCTGGTGCAGCATCAAAAACACTGCAAGGAGGAGAAGCTAGCCATGTGGCTCAGTCAGAACGTAAAGCTTAAAGTAAGACTGCTGATAATTAGAGTGCTCACTAAACTGCATATCACTCCTCCAGTGTTTTATGTGGGCAGCAGTGAAGTTTTACCACCGCCCCTCAGCGCAGATGAAGAATCGGAACTCCTCAACAGGCTGCGGGAAGGTGATATGAGAGTTAAGTCACCTTTAATCGAGCATAACCTCAGGCTGGTAGTCTATATTGCTCGCAAATTTGAAAACACAGGTATTTTTATTGAAGATCTGGTTTCAATTGGCACAATCGGACTGATTAAAGCTGTAAATACCTTTGATCCTAATAAAAATATTAAGTTAGCCACCTATGCTTCACGCTGTATTGAAAATGAGATTTTAATGTACTTGCGCCGCACCAGTAAAATCCGAGCTGAAGTTTCCTTTGATGAACCATTGAACACTGATTGGGATGGTAATGAACTAGTACTGGCTGATGTGGTGGGAAGCGAAAGCGATGTTGTTAAGTATATTGAAGAAGAAGTAGACAAAGCACTGCTGAAACAGGCTTTGGAAAGATTAACTGGGAGAGAAAAGAAGATCATGGAACTGCGTTTCGGTCTGAACAATGGTGAAGAGAAAACCCAGCGGGAAGTAGCAGATCTCCTTGGGATTTCCCAGTCATATATTTCCCGGCTGGAAAAGAAAATCCTCAAGAAGCTGCAGCGGGAAATTAAAAAATTGAATTAAAAAAAGAGGCCTACGCCTCTTTTTTATTTCAATTTATTGGGTTATCCATTACTTCCTCCGCAAAAATGCAGGTATATCCAAATCTTCACTGGTAAATGGGCGGATATCGAGTTCGGACTCTTCCCCGTCAATATTCTTGTCTGTAGACTCAAAGCCGGTTGCGATCACTGTAACCACGATCTCATCCTGGAGGTCCTCATTGATTACTGCTCCGAAGATGATATTTGCATCAGGATCTGCTGTCTCAGCTACAATGCCAGCAGCTTCATTAACCTCAAATAAGCCAAGATTAGAACTTCCACTTAAGCTCAACAAGATGCCCTTGGCACCTTTAATCGAGGCTTCCAGTAAGGGACTGGATATCGCTTGTTTGGCAGCCTGTACTGCCCGATCTTCGCCAGATGCTTGTCCAATACCCATCAGAGCAGAGCCAGCATTGGTCATAATTGCCCTGACATCCGCAAAATCCAGATTGATCAGACCAGGAACAGTGATTAAATCAGAGATGCCCTGGACACCTTGGCGAAGAACATCGTCTGCAATTTTAAAAGCTTCCAGCATAGTAGTCCTTTTTTCTGCTACCTGCAGCAGGCGGTCATTTGGAATTGTGATTAGTGTATCAACCTTGGTCTTCAGGAGCTCAATTCCCTTTTCTGCCTGGGATTTACGCCTGCGTCCTTCAAATGTGAAAGGTTTAGTAACCACACCTACAGTTAAAGCTGAGCATTCCTTGGCTATCTCAGCAACAACTGGAGCTGCTCCAGTACCAGTTCCGCCTCCCATGCCAGCGGTAATAAATACCATGTCAGCTCCTTCTAAAACAGCACGGATTTCTTCCTTGCTCTCCTCAGCTGAACGCTGACCGATTTCCGGATTTGAACCTGCTCCCAGCCCTTTGGTCAGCTTTGCACCAAGTTGGATCTTATCAGTTGCTTCTGACAGCATTAAAGCCTGCGCATCGGTATTTAAGGCAATAAAATGCACACCCCGCAAACCGGCACTAATCATACGGTTGACAGCATTACTGCCGCCTCCACCTACACCTACAACTTTTATATTGGCAAATTGACCACCCTCAAGATCAAATTCAAACATAAGATCCCCCTTCTCTGCTCCACAAAAATAAGCCAATCATAAATCCATTATCTTGTATAATCCCCAACTTCTAGTTCCACAAAAAGCAGGGGATTTCCTTTTATTCAATAACCACCGGACTATTAACAACCCGCAAATCAATACGCTTAGCTGAAGCGCCGCGATTAGATAATTCTTCTAGAATCAGCTCTAAAGCAGTTAATTTACGCTCTAAGTCCCGCATGTTACCAAGAAGTATCTGCGTACCAGCCCTAGTAATCAAGATCTGTTCCTTAGCATTCCACTCTGAAATATTCTCATATAATCCGTCAGGCAGAGCTGATAATAGTCTAGCGATGGAGAAAAACAGTTCACCTTCTTCCAGATCGATATTAGTAACTAACGGCAGTGAGCCAAAATTGAAACCTCTTGGGGGAGGCAGAATCAAACCTTCCGAATCTAAGATAAACCAGCTATCACCGCTGGCTACCAATGCCAGCGGTTGGCGTTCTCTAATATTTACGATTAAACGATTAGGCCAGTTCCAATTCACTGCAGCATCTTTAACCCATATATGACTGCTGATCTGTTCCGCCAAGTCCCTTTTATCAATGCGAAAAACATTAGCCCCGGAAAGGCTTGTCTCAAAAAGTAAATCACCTGGCGATAAAATCGTAAGGCCAGTCCACTCCAAATCGTTCAAACTAAAATAACTGGAATTAAGAAAACCATATGTAACCGTCACTAGGCTTATAATAATTATTGATATAATTCTACGCTGCATCGAGCTCTTCCTCCCCTACCCGGAAAAATAGGACTTTGTGATTAAGGGTAACCGACACCAATCGGTCAGTTACCCTCCTCAGAAACTAGGTTGATTTTTGCACCAACTCCCTGCAGCTTTTCTACCAATCTTTCATAACCCCGCATAATGTGTTCCACACCGGTAATTTCGGTGGTGCCATGTGCAGCTAATCCAGCAATTACCAGCGCCGCCCCAGCCCGGAGATCCATCGCCCGCACTGCAGCGCCTGACAGCTGTTTTACTCCTCGGACAATGGCTGAGTTAGTATCCAGTTGAATATCGGCACCCATGCGCCTCAGCTCTTCAACGTGACCAAATCGTCGGGAATAAACAGTTTCTTTGATCACACTACTACCGTTTGCCAAAGTTACTAAGCTCATAAATTGAGGCTGCAGATCGGTGGCAAAACCAGGATAAGGCAGAGTAATAATATTGGCTGGCTGGATAATTCTACCGGATTCGAGGGTAATTTTGTTTAAGCCAATCGATAGACGGGAATTAGTTTCAGTAAGTTTGCTCAATAAAACTTGGATATGCTGAGGATTTACATTCTCTAGAGTAATATTACCGCGTGTAATAGCTGCAGCCAAAAGATAAGTGCCTGCTTCAATCCGATCCGGAATTACCGTATACTCAGCGCCCCCCAGATGTTTTTCGTCAATTCCCTCGATCACAATCACACTTGTACCTGCGCCATAAATTTTGGCACCCATTTGGTTGAGAAAGTTCTGGATATCAACAATTTCTGGCTCTCGTGCTGCATTGTAGATTACAGTCTTTCCCTTTGCCAAAGTAGCGGCCATCATTAAGTTTTCTGTCGCACCAACGCTGGGAAAATCTAGAGATATTTCCTGCCCTATCAGGCGAGAACAGCGTGCTGTAATGAAACCATGCTCCTCTTCAATTACAGCTCCTAACCGCTCCAAGTTTCGTAAATGCAGATCAATTGGCCGGTCCCCGATTGCGCATCCACCCGGCTTGGCAATTTTTACCCAGCCTAATCGGGCTAACAGTGGTCCCATTACCTGGATCGATGCCCGCATTTCCTGCACCAGATCTGTCGGTGCTTCGCCTGTAATCTGATCTACTTCCAAAGTCAAAACAGAATCAGTTAACTCAGCCTTGACCCCGAGTGCAGTTAATACACCAATCATTGTGTATACATCTTTAATAGCAGGTACATCCCGGATTACAAATTTGCCTTTACCCAGCAGTGCTGCTGCCATCAACTTTAACACAGCATTTTTGGCACCGCTGATGCGGATGGTACCTGTTAACGGATATCCACCCTCGATGATTAATTTTTGCATCCTATCACCTCAGCTTAATGCTCCTCCAGCACTGTCTATAGTATGCGGGAGCTAGATTTTGGTGAAAGGATGCGTAAACTTATTTATGAGCGAATCTGGCGGGAAATATTGAGCAGTACTCCAACACTGGTCAAACTGATTATTAATGAAGAACCACCATAACTAATAAATGGCAGTGTGATTCCAGTAACCGGCAGCACTCCAGTTACCACCCCGATATTCAAAAGCGCTTGAAAACCAATTGTGGATGTCAGACCAATTGCCAGCAGGCTGCCGTACAGATCAGGTGCATTTAACGCTATCCGTAATCCGCGCCAAGCAATCAAGAAAAATAATGCTAATACTAGCGCACCGCCGATAAAGCCAAGTTCTTCGCAGAGAATTGCAAAGATAAAGTCAGTATGGTGCTCCGGCAGATAGGAAAATTTCTGCCTGCTGTTGCCTAATCCCAAACCAAAAAAGCCTCCTGATCCAATTGCAGTTAAGGATTGGATAATATTCCACCCTGTACCAGTGGGATCAGCCCAAGGATCTAAAAAGGCTAATAAGCGTTTGGCCCGATATGGTTCAAATTTGATCAAAAAGTATAATGCTGGAACAGACAAACAGCCTAACGCGGCCATCTGACCTAGGTGAGCTCCTCCAGCAAATAAAATAATGACTACAGTAAAAATCAGCGTCATGGCTGTTCCAAAATCCGGCTCCATCATAATTAAGCCAAACTGCAGACCTAAAATAATCAGCAGGGGCAGCAGCCCAGACAAAAACTTTCTTAATCGAGTGCGCTTATTGGCTATGTACAATGCAGTGTAGTTAACCATAGTCAATTTCGCTACTTCAGATGGCTGAAGGTTAAAGAAACCCAGCCTGATCCAGCGCGTTGATCCATGAATGTCTTCTCCTATAAATAAGACCAAAATCAACAGGATAATAGCAATGAACAATCCCGGCAGAGCTACATATTGATATATGTGATAGTCTATTCTGGCAGCAATATACATGAAAATTAGACCCAATACAGCCCACAAAATCTGGCGTTTTACATAGTGATAAGGATCGCGAAAATCATTAATGCCCATTACAGATGATGCACTAAAGACCATCACTAGACCAATACTCAACAGCACAATCACAGCTGTAAAAACAATTAGGTCAATACTTCCTTCTCTAGTAAATAATGCCATCTGGTTCGCCCCCTTCCCTAAATCTATATTCGGTTAGAGGGCTGCTAACAACCCCACCACAGCGAAAAAAAGGCTGACCAGCCAAAATCTAGTCACAATTTTAGGCTCTTCCCAGCCTAATAATTCAAAATGATGGTGGATCGGCGCCATTTTAAAGATGCGCTTACCATTAGTAAGGCGAAAATATACCACTTGAATGATATCGGATAATGCCTCGATCACAAACAATCCGCCAATAATCGCGAGATGCAGCGGCGAACGCGTTAAAACTGCCAAAACACCTAACGCTGCCCCCAAGGATAGAGAACCCGTATCTCCCATAAACACTGCTGCAGGATGAGCATTGAACCACGCAAAGCCAAGACAAGCACCTGATACAGCTGCAGCGAAAACGGTAAGCTCAGGGCTGCCGAGGACAAACGAAACCACAGCGTAGGCGGCAGCTGAAATCGCAACCGATCCTGAAGCCAATCCATCCAAACCATCAGTAAGATTAACCGCATTAGTAGTACCCAGCATAACTCCTACAACCAAAGCCACATAGACAGCTGTTGGCAGTTCCAATACCGCTTCTGTAAAAGGGATCAAGACCGTGGTTCCGATATCAGGGCGAGAGAGCGCGTATAGGGCAACTAAAATTGCAATAAAAAACTGTCCAAACAGCTTTTGTCTTGCTTTTAAACCCAGGGAACTGCGGGTTAAAGTTTTCAACAAATCGTCAAGAAAGCCAATAGCGCCATAAGCTGCAGTAATAAACAGGGCAAACAGCACATGGGTGTGATCCCGTTTAAGCAGTAATACGGCAATTGCGGTTGCCAGTACCATCATTATTCCCCCCATGGTGGGGGTGCCAGTCTTCTGAAGATGGCGTTTTGGTCCATCAGACCGGACGTTTTGACCAAACTTGAGCTTATGTAAGTAATTGATAGTACTTGGACCAATTACTATCACAACAGCAAAAGCAATAAATGCCCCAATTATCGGCAGATAAATCTCAGTTTTACCCATTATAATTACCTCGCTTTTAATACTGCGGCTGCCCGCTCCAACTGCACCGAACGTGATGCCTTGATCAAAACTAAATCATTAGGTTCGACCAGATCCGTTAATTCCGGCAGTAATTGCTCCACTGACTGATATATTATTATTTTTGAGCGGGGAAATCCTGCTAATTCTGCACCTTTTCGCATTACCTGGGCGTTCTGACCGACAAAAATTACCAGATCACAAACACCAGCAGCCTGCTCCCCTACCTGCTCATGTGCTCTGTCTGAGATCGGGCCTAACTCGTACATATCGCCTAAAACTGCAATTTTCCGCCCAAAACTTTGCATTTTTGCAAGAGTTTCCAAGGCAGACCGCATTGATGCAGGACTCGCATTATACGCATCATTGATAATTGTTATGCCGTCACTGCTCTCAACAATCTCTAATCGCATCTCAGTTAATTCCACGTGTCTGAGCGCCTGAATCGCATCTGCAACCGGAATGCCAAACAGCAGGCCAACACCTATTCCTGCTAGGCTGTTGTACACGTTATGCACACCTGGAACACTTAATATAACTGGATAGGATTTACCTTCCCAAATCAGTTCGTAGCTGACGCAGCCTTTTTGATCTACCTTAATGTTTTCTGCTCGCAGTTGATTATCAGGGTTTTTTCCAAAAAACAAGACCTGATCCGCTTTGGCTGCATGACGGCGGATCAAGGGATCGTCTCCATTGAGAACCGCAGCTCCACCTGGTTTTAATCCTTCTAGAACTTCAGCTTTAGCAGCTGCAATATTTTCGATACTGCCCAGCAGTTCTAAGTGTACCGGAAAGACATTCGTAATCACAGCTACTTGGGGCGGTGCAATCTCTGTCAAATGCCTGATCTCACCCAATCCGCGCATCCCCATTTCCAGGACCACAGCTTCGTGGTGGGGTTCAATTTCCATAATCGTTAGTGGTAAACCAAGTTCATTGTTGAAGTTTCCCTGAGTTTTCCAAACCAGCATCCGAGCCTGAAGAACAGCAGCAGTAAAATCTTTGGTCGTAGTTTTTCCGTTGCTTCCAGTAACAGCTATCACCGGGATCCCGCTCTGCTTTAAGGAGAACTGAGCCAACTTCTGCAGAGCCGCGAGGGGATCTGCAACCCCAATCACCCGCTCATCACTGCTAAAACCTTGTTTGACTACCGCGTAGCCCTCTTGCTGCAGAACATCGTTGACAAACTGATGACCATCAACCTTTGAACCAGGCAGGGCAAAAAACAAACAAGCTGGCACTGCATCGCGGCTGTTAATGATCACTTTGGAAATTTGGGTTTGATCACTCCGCTCCTTTCCAAATAGAGCAGCAACTTGGGAAAAAGTTATCGGATACATTTTCACAACTCCTTCAATACTCGGATAGCTTCAGCCCTGTCATCGAACTCAAGTGAATAGTCCTCAAATTCCTGATAAGTTTCATGACCTTTTCCGGCTATCACGATCGTATCACCCTGAACCGCCATCTTAATAGCCATTTCAATCGCTTTACTGCGGCTTACTTCAATGGTATATCCAAAGCCAGGTGATGTCTTGTTTTCTGCCAGAATTCCCTGTTCAATATCGGAACAAATCTGACGCGGATCTTCGCTTCTGGGATTATCGGAAGTGATAATCACATAGTCGCTGTATCTAGCTGCTGCTTGACCCATAAGCGGACGTTTAGCTCGATCCCGATCGCCACCAGCACCGAAAACTGCTATAATGCGGTTTGGTGTAAAGCTGCGAGCTGTTTGGAGCACATTAGTTAAACTGTCAGGTGTATGGGCATAATCGACGATCACCGCAAAATTCTGCCCGCAGTCAACTAACTCAAATCTGCCGGGCACGCCCTGCACACTTTCTAAGCCGTTTTTAATATCGTTCAAACAAATTCCTTCTGCTAAACAGGCACCCGCTGCCGCCATCGTGTTATATACGTTAAAGCGTCCTGTAAGATTAATGTCTAGTTCAGTTGTGCCAAAAGGCGTTACTAAACAATATTTCATCCCACTGCTTTTTATTTCTAGATCCCTGGCTTGAATTTGCGCGTTCTGGTCAATCCCATAACTAAAGATTGGAGCAGAACTTTGAGCCGCCATTTTCAAGCCGTAGGGATCATCAAAGTTGACAACAGCAGTTTTCTTTGGCTTAGTACTGTTGAGAGCTAGATTTGCAAATAATTTTGCCTTTGCTTGAAAATAATGGGAAAAATCATGATGAAAATCAAGATGATCTTGAGTTAAGTTTGTAAACACGGCGGTATCAAACTCAAGGCTGGTTGTGCGCTCCAATTCCAGAGCATGAGAGGAAACCTCCATCACTACGTAATCAACCCCTTCAGCAGCCATTTTAGCCAGCAGAGCCTGCAGATCTAAGGATTCTGGTGTGGTGCGGGTAGCTGGAAAGGTTTCGCTGCCAATCAAAGTTTGGATTGTACCGATCAGACCAACTTTATATCCTGCCTGCTCTAGAATTGCTTTTATTAAATAAGTAGTGGTTGTTTTGCCATTGGTACCAGTAATCCCAATCACTTTGAGCCTGCTTGAAGGAAACTGAAAAAAAGCCGCTGCCATCTTAGCCATAGCAGCTCTGGTATCTGGAACAATGATTTGCGTGATCTGAGCATCAAGCACTTGGAACTGATCCACCACTACAGCAGCAGCCCCGTTGGCTGCTGCTTGTTCAACATATTTATGACCATCTGTTTTAAATCCGCGTATCGCAAAAAAAACGTCTCCAGGCTGAACTTTACGTGAATCATAATTTAAGCCAGAGATTTTACAGTCTTCACCGACGATTTCGCACTCTAATCCCCGCACTAACTGAGATATGTGCATCCTTTTTCCCCCTACCGTTCAATATCACCTATTATTCCCATTCTATGGTTTAAATTCGACTTCAATGACCGAACCCACCGGCACCCTTGCACCTGGTTCAGGTATCTGAAACGCTGCAATTCCGCTTCCAGTCGGACGAAACTGCAGACCAAGATCATTCAAAATAGAGGACACGTCCCGCATGCTTTTACCCGCTAAATAGGGAACCTCAACTAACACTGCGTCGCTTTCAGTGTAGCACACGAGATTTACTGCAGTATGCGGCAGCACCCTGCTGCCTGGGCTTGGAATCTGATCCTTGACGATCTCACCATTGTTTAGATAATTCGCGGTCAGTTTATGTTCTTTGAGGATCCGCTCTGCTTCTGCAGTAGGGTAGTTGCGCACATTGGGAACCACTGTCATTCCGCTATTCTGCGCAGCTGACTGCTGTCTAGGCACATTAAGATAATCTAGAACCTGCTCCGCTACGGTTTGGAACACTGGAGCCGCAATCACTCCACCATAACGAATTTCGGTCTTTGGCTGATACAAAATAACCAGTACTGCAATCTCCGGATCTGCAGCTGGTCCAAAACCGACAAACGAAGCAATCCGATCATCGCCATAACCGCCCTGCTGAGGCACTTCAGCAGTTCCAGTTTTACCGGCAATTTCAACACCTATTACTTTGGCCCTACTGCCTGAACCATTGTTTACGGCTGAAACCAAAAATTCAGTCAGCAGTTCCGCAGTTTCCCCGCTTACCGCTTGACTGATCACTTCAGGTTCAGCCTTATGTAAAATTTTACCATGTTCATCACGAATTTCTGCCACGTAATACGGCCGCATCACTCTGCCGCCATTTGCCACCGCAGCAGTTGCCATCAGCAGCTGCAGTGGTGTTACTGCAATGCCCTGACCAAAGCCAATATTGGCCCACTGCAGGGTTTCACCATGGGCAATTTGACCCGGTTTCGGCACAATTCCGGCTGCTTCCCCAGGAAAATCAATACCCGTTTTCTTGCCAAAACCAAAGCTGGCTAAATACGGATAGAACCGCGCAGACCCCATCTCGACAGAAAGCTGGGCAAAAGCGATGTTATCCGACTTCTCTATAGCCTCTAAAAAATTAATCCGTCCATGACCATAGATGTTAGAACTGCGCACACTGCCGCCACCTACAGACCAGGAAGGTCCGCTGTAAAATTCACGTTCAGCATCGACAATACCTAAATCGATGGCTGCAGCTGCAGTAAAAATTTTAAATGTAGAACCTGGTTCATAAAGGTCAGTCACAGCAATATTGCGGCGATTTAAGGCAGGATAACTTTGATAATCATTCGGATCAAAGGTAGGGTATACTGCATTAGCGAGGATCTCACCCGTTTTGGGATTCATGATCATGATAACTCCGGCATCGCTCTCCGTTGCGCTGACAGCGGCCTTCAGTTCTTTCTCGGCAATATACTGAATCACTGAATCAAGGGTTAAGACTAGATCAGATCCGTTAACTGGGGGAATTAGGTTCTCGTAGCCTCCCGGTATTCTCCGCTGCACAGCATCTCTTTCCACTTGAATTGTTCCTGGAGTACCCTTTAGAAACTGATCATAGTAGTATTCAAGACCTTCTAGACCCTGGTTGTCGATCCCAGCGATCCCTATAACATGAGCTGCTAGGCTGCCCTTAGGATAAAATCGCTGCGGACGGGTTATTAAACGGATACCAGGGATGGTAAGTTCTCTAATTCGATTTGCCGTTTCGAAACTGAGCTTGCGGGCCAGCCAAAAATTGGTCTGCTTTTCCTCGTGTTCTAAGAACAGGGCTTCGATCTCATCAGCATCCATATTCAAATGGGCTGACAGTAGTTCAGCTGCCTCTCGATGGTTGCGATCCTTACTGGGTATCACATGAATTGAATAAGCGTCTACACTCTTGGCCAACAGCTCGTAGTTGCGATCATAAATGTTGCCGCGCTGAGGATCAATTAAGGTCGGCTGAATCCGCTGAGCTCGAGCAAGATTTGCGTATCTAGCTTTACTCCACAGCTGCAGGTACACTAGTCTGCCGACTAAAGCAGACACGAAGAATGCAAAGAAGATGAATAACCAAGCACATCTTTTGTAAAACCGCTTTTTACCTTCCAATTCTTCCAGCTTCAACTCCTCCTACCGGCAGCAACTGGTTCAGCCAATTGGCAACAGTTGTGAATATGTTTTCATGTTGATTGGGCACAGAATCAATCCAGCCTTCGCCAGTTGGTTCGCTGTAAGGCTTAGAATTCATCACCAGCATTTCTGTGCCAGTCGGGTCGACCATTCCCAATTCATGTCTTGCAAGAGCTTCAATTGTGGACAGGCGTGTGGTTTCTTCTAAGGCTAATTTGAGATGTTCGTGCTCCTGTCTTAAACTTGCCAGCTGTTCCTTCAGCAAAGCGCTTTGAACATTCAGCTGCATGGTAACCACCTGCTGATGAATATAAAAAAGCGCACAGATAACAAACAGCACTGCTGTGAAACAAATCAATGCCGGGATCGGAATCCTTTTTCTGCGGCGTCTTTTAGCGGAGATGGGAATTCGTGTTATTCTTTCCCCCTCATAATATTCCAGCTTCAACGCAGGTTCCATCGTCATTAATCCTCCTTAGGTAAGCGCTCACATACTCGCAGTTTAGCGCTTCTTGCTCTTGGATTGACAGCAAGTTCCTCCTCGCTGGCTTCTACTGGTTTTCTGGTAATTATCTTAACTAAGGGTGCGTTTCCACAAACGCAGACAGGTAAACCAGGCGGACAGGAACAGGGGTCTGCAAACTTCTTAAATGAATTTTTCACCAATCGATCTTCCAATGAATGGAAAGTTATTACACAAAGGCGCCCCAGCGGCTTTAAATGCTGCACCGCCTTATCTAGTGCCTCAGCTAAGGCTCCCAACTCATCGTTGACCGCAATACGTAATGCCTGAAACGTGCGTTTAGCAGGATGAGGTCCTTCGCGCCTTGCATTTTTCGGAATAGCGGCTTTGATGATTGAAACTAATTGACCAGTTGTATGAATTGGCTGCTGCTGCCGATATTTATCAATAAACTCGGCAATTCTGCTTGCCCAGCGCTCTTCCCCATACTCTCTGATAATTTTGGTAAGTTCCTGTCTAGGTAGTTTGTTAACCAAATCATGGGCTGTGGTTGGATTAGTGGGATCCATCCGCATATCTAAACGGGCATCCTGCTGATAACTAAAACCACGCTCTTTTTGATCCAACTGAGGCGACGAAACCCCTATATCCATCAAAATCCCATCTACTTCTGCTATTCCTTGAGCTGTTAGGATCGCATCTAGATTGCGAAAGTTACCCCGGACATATCTCACTCGGGCACCAAACTGAGCCAACCTTTGTTGAGCTGCCGCCAACGCCTGGGGATCTTGGTCGATACCAATTACTGTGCAGTCCGGCTGGGCTTGGAGCAGAGCCAAAGTGTGCCCACCGCCACCCAAAGTACAGTCCACGTAAACTCCCTGTGGTTTAAGGTTTAACCCTGCTATAACTTCATCAAGTAAAACTGACTGATGTGCAAAGTCCATTTTCATCATCCTTTGGTGCTAACTAAATTCCCAGCTCCACGATATTTTCGGCAATTTCTTCATAGGCATCCTCTGCTTCCTGCATATATTGTTCCCAACGATCGCGGCTCCATATTTCGATGCGATTAGATACGCCAATAACTACAACATCCTTATCAACTTTAGCGTAGTCCCTCAAGTTTTGCGGAATAGTAATTCTTCCCTGTTTGTCTAAATCGCATTCAGTTGCACCAGAAAAGAGAAAGCGTACAAATTGGCGGGCAGTGGCTTTAGTCAGGGGAAGGGTTTTTAATTTCTCTTCCAGCACCATCCATTCAGATTGGGGAAACAAGAATAGACAGTTATCTAAGCCTCGAGTCATAACGGCATTTTCGCCTAGTTCTTCACGAAACTTAGCTGGAATAATCAGTCTACCTTTGCTGTCCAACGAGTGTTGATATTCGCCCATGAACATGAGCAGTACCCCTCTCCCGGTTTGCCCCACTTTCCCCCACTATCTACCACTCGATGTCAATATTCGGTATCAAAATTGTTATTCCTTCCTCCAGTCGCAAAAAAACAAAAAAAAACTCTGACTTTTGTCAGAGTTTCCAATCAGGATATAAAAGTGCATGCTAAGTGAATCAATAAGCCGAGTTCTGTCGAGGATGATCATCTATCTAGAACATTAGTTGCCTAATGCCTCAAGCAGCCAACCCGGGAGTAAAACGGAACGGGCAATTCCTTCTCCCCTATTTGGCCTTGCTCCGGATGGGGTTTGCCTAGCCAATTAGTCACCTAATTGCTGGTGAGCTCTTACCTCACCTTTTCACCCTTACCTGTATGAACAGGCGGTATGTCTCTGTGGCACTTTCCTTAGGGTCGCCCCCACTGGGTGTTACCCAGCATCCTGCCCTGTGGAGCTCGGACTTTCCTCAGGATTGCTCCCGCGATCATCTAATTCACTTAACAGCATTAAAAGTATATCACAAATCATTACCTAACGCAACTATTTGGGGTGATTTAACTGCGAGTAGCTCCTAACAAATCTTTGTATGTGTCTGCATCCATGCCGATATCTACTTTGCGTGTAACAATATCAGACCCCTTCTCGCGGGCACAATCCACGCATCTTCTCGTCTGCGGTAAAGCTTTTAGTCTTTCCGCTGGAATTATTTTGCCGCAGATTGCACATTTTCGTGGAGCCATACGTTATCACCACCTTGTTGGGAATCATAAAATGAACGGGTTATCGCCTGCTGATTCCTCAACTACTTCCACATCTGCCAGTTTGGTTCGTAAATATTGAGCTGTATTTGGAATCATAATTTTTTCTGTAGCATAATGACCGCCATCAATCACAGCAAAACCCATTGCTTTCGCGTCTAAAGCTGTGTGGTACTTTACATCCCCCGTAATCAGCACATCTGACTGCTGTTCAAATGCTAGCTGCATTAAGTCACCGCCAGATCCGCCGCAGACAGCAACCTTGGTACACTTTTTAAGGGGATCACCAGTATATCTGACCTGTGTCTGCCACAGCTGATTCAGCTTGGCTGCTAAATCAGCAAGGGTTACTGGTTCAAGATAACCAATCCTACCCAAACCAATACCATCCTCAGACCCAGCTTCCAAAACTTGCTGTTCCTTTAAGCCAAGTGATTCGGCAAGCCAGTAGTTCAAGCCAAATGGAGCCCGATCTAAATTGGTATGGCTGGCATACACCACTATGTTACTGCTCAATAACCTTTGGATATTCCGACCATAGGGCGAATCTGTTCGAATTGAACGGATTGGCTGAAAGATCAGTGGGTGATGCGATATAATTAAATCCACGTTAGATTTGACTGCGCTGTCAACCACTGCTTCAGTGACGGTAAGCGTCACCATAATCTTGTTTACTGGTCGCAAGGGCGAGCCCAGCTGCAGACCGGAGTTATCCCACTGATAAGCGTAGTCTAAGGGTGCTAATTCCTCCATTATTTCAAAACATTTTTCTGCAGTAATTGTCATGATATCACCCATTGGATAAATTTATGATATTTTATGATAATTACATACTACTTAGTTCGACCTTAAACAACTTTTTCCTGCTAATAATCATTAAACAGCGTTGAGATATTCATACTGGACTGTATAAAGCTGGTGGTAGAGACCCTGTTTAGCAAGTAACTCTTCGTGAGTGCCAACTTCCGCTATTTCGCCGCGGTCGATAACCATGATGCGGTCAGCATTTCGAATTGTGGAAAGTCGGTGGGCAATCACAAATGACGTTCTACCCTCAAGCAGTTTATCAATGGCTTTCTGCAGCAAAATCTCAGTATGAGTATCGACACTGGATGTTGCCTCATCAAGGATCAAGATCTGGGGATCTGACAAGAGTACCCTGGCAAAACAGATCAGCTGCCGCTGTCCGATGGATAAACGCGTTCCGCCTTCATTAACCTCTGTATAATACCCATTTTCCATTTCAACAATGAAATCATGGGCGTGGACAGCTTTAGCAACCTCAATTACTTCAGCTTCTGTTGCATCTAACTTTCCATAGCGAATGTTATCCATCACAGTACCGGAAAAAATAAACGGATCCTGCAGCATAATTCCAACTTTTTCCCGCAGTGAATCTAACTGTACATGCTTAATATCTTGACCATCGATCAGCACTTGGCCTTTGACTGGATCATAGAATCTGGCCAAAAGATTAATAATTGTCGTTTTTCCTGAACCAGTTTCTCCAACTAAGGCAATAGTTTCCCCAGGATGAGCTGTAAAACTAATGTTTTTTAGGACCGGTTTTTCTGGATCATAATGGAAGGAAACATTTTTAAATTCAACCCTGCCTTCGATCTGTCCTAGTCTTTGCTTGGATAAGCTGACAATCTGGGGCTTTTGATCCAGAAGTTCAAAAATCCGCTCAGATGAAGCTGAGGCAACTAAGAGCTGGTTGTAGAAGTTGCTCAGCATCCATACCGGCTGCCAAAACCTATCTAGATAGAGAGAGAAGGAGATAATCACTCCTGGTGTAACACCATCAATCGCCAAAAGCTTGGCACCATACCAATAAACAATCGCAGTACCGATTATGGATACCAGACTTACTGCTGGTCCAAAAGCTGCGTTAAGGCGAATTGCATCCATCCAAGACTTAAATACATCGCCAATAACCTCATGAAAAATCCGGTCATTCTCTTTTTGCCGCACAAAAGCTTGAATCACCTTCATCCCCATCAGGTTCTCATTTAAATAGGCGTTTAAATTCGATACTTTTCTGCGCATCTCTCGCCACCGCCGTCTTATTTCGTTGCGGGTCAAAATCAATAGTGTCATAAACAGCGGCGCTGAGGCTAGGGTTACTAATGCCAGTTTGGGATGAATAATAAACATGGCAATTGCAATCACAATTAGAACGGAAACTTCAGAAATAACATTGACAAACCCATTTGTAAACAGATGGTTTAGGGTATTAACATCGTTAACAATCCGCACCATAACTCTTCCGGCTGAAGTGTTATCAAAAAAATTAAGGGATAAGCTCTGTACATGGTCGAATAAATCTCTCCGGAGATCAAAAAGCACGTACTGTCCGGTGCGGTTAGCTAATTTGATTTTAAGACGGGTGAAGATATAGCTGAACACAACAGCTAGAGCGTACACTAACGCCACAGCGATCAGCAAACCTATTTGACGGTTGGGAATAAACTGGTCAATCGATAGCTGCACAATATACGGACTAACGCTGTCGATAATCGTGGCTGCAAACATCAGGGCAATAGTCAGCCACAGCTGCTTGCGATACGGTTTAAGATACTGGATTAACCGTTTTAACTGCCCAACATCTAAATCTTTTATAACCGCTTCATCAGAATTATAGTTACTTCTCGCCACTTATTCCATACCTCCTGAAGCTAATTTCAAGCTGCCAGCACCAACTTTGTATTCCCGATACTGCTCGATAAACGTCTGATAATACTTGCCGCCCAATTTAATTAACTGCTCATGAGTGCCTTGTTCTACTATTCTACCTTGATCCAGCACAATGATTTGGTCTGCATCCTTCACCGAGGATATCCGATGAGCAATAATTAATGTTGTGCGATTATCCATTAACTGTTTCAGTGTCTGTTGAATTTGGTGTTCTGTTTCCATATCAACACTGGAAGTTGCGTCATCGAGAATCAAGATTTTAGGATTGGCCAAGATTGCTCGAGCGATTGCTATTCGCTGTCTCTGTCCCCCTGATAATCCAATTCCCCGCTCACCAATGACTGTATCATAGCCTTGGGGCATCTGGAGAATGAAATCATGAGCATCCGCTATTTTGGCAGCCCGTTCAATTTCTTCTCTAGAAGCATCTGGTGCAGCAAACGCAATATTGTTAGCGATTGTATCGGAAAAGAGCAGCGTTTCCTGGAATACAATTCCAATGTTCTTGCGCAGCTCATTGTAGTCATAATCTTTCACATTTACCCCATCAACCAGCACTGCTCCACTAGAAACATCATAAAAGCGAGCAATTAAATTGATAATTGTCGATTTCCCCGATCCAGTGTTGCCCATTACAGCGGTGGTGGTTCCTGGTTCCATCTTAAAACTGATGTCCTGCAGAACAGGGTGTTCACCATAAGAGAAGCTAACATTTTTAAATTCCACTTCCCCTCGACAGGCAGGCAGAGGCAGAGCATTGGGCTTATTAGTCAAAACAATGTCTTCATCCATTAATTCAAAAACCTTTTCTAAGGATGCTTTTGCGTTTTCCCACAGATTCACCAGATGGGATGCTTGTTGAATTGGACCGGACAGCATGATCACATAAGTGTTAAAAGCAACCAGCGTCCCGATGGTAATCTGCTCCTGCATCACAAGATAACCACCAAGCAGCAAAATGATCACTGTACTGAAACCCTGGATTAATCTCCGCACCGGAATATAGACAGAGCGGATATCAGCAGCTTCAATATTGTTTTGATTCCACTCAGAGGATATTTGATGGAATTTATCCTTTTCGTAATCTTCGCGCCCAAAAGCTTTAACCACCCTAATTCCAGTTAAGTTTTCTTGGACAATTGATGAAAGGGTTTCAAAGGAAGCTCTCACCTTACGATAAACTGGGCGCAGCTGCCGCGACATCGCCCGCATAGCAAAATATGTTATAGGAACAATTACTACCAAAGCCAGTGTCAGGGAAGGACTAAAAGAAATCATCATGGCCAATGTGGTAGCAATCCGAAACAGACCTTCAAATAAAGTCACATATCCGCTGTTTAGAAGTTCCCGCACAGACTGAAGGTCCCCAACCATGCGGTTCATGAGTGTACCGGTTCTTACTGTGTCATAATATGAAAAAGACTGCCGCTGCAGTTTTCGATATAAATCACTGCGGAAGTCATATAGAACTTTTTGACTGGTATGTTCAAAAATATAACTCCGGGAGTACTCTGTACCAATCCGAATCACAGTCAGCCCAAAGAGGGTTATAATCAGCTTGTTCATGATCTCGAACTCTCCAGCTATTAAAACCCGGTCCACTAGTTCCTTAGTGATCACTGGAATATAAATGGCAGCGATCACTGCTGCGATACACAAAATTGAACCTAGAATATTTAGCTTGAGATACTTACGTGAATATTTAATCAGTCGTTTCAAGTCCATTCTGCTCTGCCTCCTTGCCATTTAAGTTGCGCACTGATTCTCGTTCTACTAACTCTGCATCAACAAAAATAGTACGGCCTACTTCAATACTGCCGTTAATTTGCTCCAACAAGGTATTCACTGCAATCTCACACACCACCGGAATATTTGTTTCAAATGTGGTCAGTGCTGGAATTGAGATACTTGACATTTCTGTGTTGCCACTGCCAATTATGGAAACATCTTTAGGTACATGGATATCATTTTCGTGGAGAATTTTGACCAATCGCAAAGCGGTGCGATCAGATTGGCAGATAAACGCAGTTGGCAAGACCTTTTCCCTGATCAACTGCTTTACTTGTGCTTCCAAGTCTCCACGGCTGTTGAGTAAAAAGCGTTTGTTTAACTCCAACCTGTGTTCAGCTAAAGCTCTGGTAATACCGAAATATCGTAATTCGTGACTATAGGAAGGTTCTGCACCAACAAAACCAATCGCGGTATGACCTTTTCTCACCAAGTATTGAGCAGCCATATAGCCGATACGGCTGAAATTATAATAAACGTAACTGCATTTTACGGTATCGTAACCGCCGTTAATCATCACTAAACTTGGTACAACCTGCTGAATTCTGGCAGCATATTTATCCTCAAACTTACCTAAGAGAATTACTCCGTCAAAACGCTTACCGCTCCTGTCTAAATTTTGAGGCAGCGTTAAGTTCTGCTGCATTTCAGAATCCACAAATTCGATAGTCAAGTCTGAGCCCCGACGAGCAGCGTTCGCTTCGATACCTTCCACTAACTGACTAAAATTACTGTGATCAGCTACATAACGGCGCCTGATCAAAAACAAAATGCTCGCCTTAACGTTCTGTCTGCATCGTTTATAGCCGAGTTCTTTTGCTGTCGAGATGATTTTCTGCCGCAGCTCATCACTTACTCCCGGCTGATTGGCCAGCGCTCTGCTGACCGTGATTGCCGACACATTAAGCTGCTCGGCAATCATGTGAATGGTAACTTTTTGCTCCTTTTTCATATTCCACCTCCTCAGGCAGACATTTGCTTACCATTATATCTCTTTAAAGTACAAAAATCAATTTTTGCAGCGTTTGTTTATTTGATATTCTAACGTTATAATTATTACTGATTTATCGTTGACAGAACTCAAAAAAAATCCCAGCATCGATATGCTGGGATGTATATTGTAAATTTTAGAACAAACCTGTGATTCTCCCCGATGGATCTACGTCAATATTCTCAGCAGCAGGTTTCTTAGGCAGACCTGGCATGGTCATTATGTCACCAGTAAGAGCTACGACAAATCCCGCTCCTGCCGAAATTCGGACATTTCTCACTGTAATTCTAAATCCTTGAGGTCGTCCGAGTTTCTTCGGATCATCCGATAGTGAATATTGGGTCTTGGCCATGCAGACTGGTAAATGACTAAAACCGAGTCGGCGGTAGCGGCGCAGCTCCCGTCTGGCTTCAGGTGAGAAATCAACTCCGTCAGCACCATAAACCTCGACTGCAATCTTAGTAATCTTCTGCTCTAGTGAATCCCCATCGTCGTAAATAAAGCTGAGCTGAGGTTGAGGCTGCTCGCATAAAGCAATAACTTCTTCAGCAAGCTCCAAGCCGCCTGCTCCGCCTTGCGCCCATACATCGGATACTGCGGTTTTTACACCAAGCTCTAAACATTTCTCAGTAATCAAAGCAAGCTCGGCATCTGTATCCTGCGGGAAGCGGTTGATCGCTACAACAGCAGGCAGTCCAAATTTCTGGGTGATATTTTCCACATGCTTTAACAAATTGGGTATACCCCGCTCGAGAGCATGGAGATCTTCTAAATGAAGTTTTTCCAGCTCTGCTCCTCCATGAAGTTTCAAAGCCCGGATTGATGCAACAATAACCACAGCTGCTGGTGTTAAGCCACCAATCCTGCATTTGATATCCAAGAATTTTTCCGCTCCAAGATCAGCACCAAAGCCAGCCTCAGTTACAACAAAATCGCCTAATTTGAGGGCCATTCTGGTGGCAATTAAGCTGTTGCAGCCGTGGGCAATATTAGCAAACGGACCGCCGTGAACAAAAGCGGGGGTGTGTTCTAGAGTCTGCACCAGGTTTGGTTTCAGGGCATCTTTAAGGATCGCTGCCATTGCACCTTGAGCTTTGAGATCACCGGCAGTAACGGGTTTATTGTCATAAGTATAAGCAACAATAATCCGGCTTAACCTCTCCTTCAGATCGGTTATATCCCTAGCTAAGCATAAAATCGCCATAACTTCAGATGCTACAGTGATATCGAAACCATCTTCTCTGGGGACACCATTGCTGCGGCCGTTAAGCCCATTGACTATATAGCGCAGCTGGCGATCGTTCATATCTATGGCCCGTTTCCACACAATTCTCCTGGAGTCGATTTCTAATTCATTGCCTTGATGAATATGGTTGTCAAGCATTGCCGCCAGCAAGTTATTAGCAGCACCAATAGCATGCATATCGCCGGTAAAATGAAGATTAATATCCTCCATGGGAACTACCTGAGCGTACCCACCACCGGCTGCTCCCCCCTTTACACCAAAGACCGGTCCCATTGATGGTTCCCGTAAAGCGATCACCACATGCTTCCCTAAGCGGCGCAGAGCATCCCCCAATCCTACAGTAGTAGTGGTTTTCCCCTCTCCAGCTGGTGTAGGACTGATAGCTGTAACAAGGATTAACTTTCCGTCAGGACGATCCTGCAGCTGCTCCATCAGCTCAAGGGAAACCTTAGCCTTGTACTGGCCGTAAAGCTCTAACCAATTCTCATCGATTCCGGCCCTATGTGCTACTTCACGAATAGGTTGCATCTGGGTTCCTTGAGCAATTTCGATATCTGTTTTCACGATAACCACTCCCTATTTCAAAATTATCAGCGGTTTCCGCTGCGACGCGGTTGATAACTGAAAACAAGGGTTTTACCGCCGCAGAATAATAATATGACTATTGCAATGTTAACCAGCACACCAGAATACAGCTGCTGAAACCGGAGTGCATCATTAGTTAACACTGCCAAAGGCATGAAGAACTGAGTTAAAGTCCGAAAAACTCCATTAAAGATAACTGGCACTGCCAAACTTTTAGTTGAATTATAAATCCAGGTAAGAATAACTGATAAAGCAGCAGTTTCAATCAAAAGCCAAACCAAAGATAGGTGTGATTCAACAAGTCCAACAAAATAATACGTTGGCAGCTGCCACAAACCCCAGAGCAGTCCAGCAATCACACTTGATGCGAAGGCACTATTTTGCTGCTGGAGTTTCGGCAGGAAAAATCCCCGCCATCCAATTTCATCCGCCACCGAACTGTGAAACAGCAGACTAATTATAAAATTTGGGAGCAGCCGCAGCCAGGAACTGGTTGGAATCCGTTCTAGGGAAAAGCCTTGAGTAAAGATTAAAACCACAATAGGAAGGGCTACCGACAGCACCGCAATTACAACAGCTGCTGCAATCCACTTTGCCCTGCCGGCTACATCGATAACACTGCGCAGAAGCCGCTGAACAGCCTCCCTTCCTTCACTTAACCAAACCAATATGACCGCTGCAGCAGCTGGCCCGTATCCCGCTATAATCCTAGCTATAAGCAGAGGTGTTGTAGCTAAAGCGTTATCAGCAAAAACATTCGGTAAAAAGAGCAGCCAGGAAAACCCAAAACTGATTACAAGATAAATAAGTGGATAGTACTTGCTAAACCCTTTGTTATCTTCCAAACCAATCTACTCCTTTTTCTGTATTACTATCTCCGTAGATATAATTCCCCGTCAGTACAGCTTGTTCCTGTAGCAAATGAAAAAAAGCAGGATAATTAGTTGCCTAATTATCCTGCTCTGCTGCTTAACCTAGAACTAACTCTTAGAAAATGAACCCGATTGTCACACGAGCACCGTGGAATTTGCTGTTGTCATAGAAGCGAATGTCGTCATAGCGAGCATTCAGCTTATCGCCATGGATCCAGTCAAGTTCATTATTAGCATAGTCCTTGGAGCTTTGGTACTCTACTCTAAACTTAACACCGTTTGGAGCATCATACTTGGTTAGGACAGCGAATTTGAATGGATCGATTTCATATTTATCGTCGCCCTCACCAAATTCTTTTTGACTTGGCATATCGTACGCAAGAATCGCACGAACTTCAAAGTCTTCTAAGCGCCACAAATCTCCTTTAGCACCTAACTCAACAGATGCGATTGTATGGGAACGAGTATCCGCGAGATAGTTTTTATCCCAGTCAAAGTTAACTTTTCCTTGAGCAAATACTTCTGCCAAACCAGCATCTACTCTATACTCTGGTGTATAGAAATCTAATGCGTAGTCTAAGCGTAATTCTTTTTCATCATGGATTTTGCGAGCCTCGTTATTAGTTTTTTCATCTGGAACCAGAACTGAAAGTTCTTGGTACAGGTTGAAGTCAAGGGCATAAGTGTCAAGGCTGACTTTAAAGTTGTCATCTAAGTCACCGCGTACCTTTGGATTGGTAGTATCGTAATCAGCGTTTAAAGTTGCCTCAACGATATCATAGCTAAAGTTATAGGTAGCACCAACGTTAATGCTGTTATCGCGGTTATAAAGGTCTTTCAGCGGATCAGTGTTGGCAATGAATCTGAGCTTATCGTCGTCTTTATTAGGACCACCGATTACAGAAGCTTTATTCCAAGTACCGCCAGCAACTTTCTCTTCACCCTCATAAGTATAGAACTCGCTGTTGCGGTGACCAGCACGTACAGTCAGTACTTCTGGAATCACTTCGTACTCAGCAGTTACTTCATACAACCAGTCGCCATCTTGGCTGTAGAAAGCATACAGTCCAGTGAGGTTCAGACCAGGAAGCAGTTCAACTGCAGCTTCAGCAGCAAGGTTGTAGTAATAGTTGAATACATCCTCATCTGTTTCTTCATCTTTTGTTACTTCAGTGTAACGGTTGAGAGCGAAATCCAGTTCCAGCATTTCTGCTACATCAGCTTCAACGTCTAAGAGAATGTCATTTCTTCTTGGTCCAAAGATAACACTTGGCTTGGGCTTGCCTTCACTTTGCCAGCCCTCGTTATCAGGCAGCTCAACGTGGGAAAAGATGTAAGCACCATCTAACTTGAGTACAACTGGACCTAATTCATAAACAAACTGACCAACTTTTACACCTAACATGCGGTTTTCATTATGAAAATCAGCAATATAAGGTGAATATTTTACTGGCAGACGACCACCAATAATAGTTTCTACTTCTTGACCATCTTTAATGTAAGCACCGGTTTTTTTCCGGTTGTGGGAATTGCCTTTGCTGCTCCAACGATAGTAAGGAGTCAGACTGCCTTCCTCTTCTCCATGTGTCCATTCATAAACAATACCCCAAGTGTTAGTTTCATCACCGAATTCCCATTCAGCATGCGGTTCTTTTACAGCAAGTGCTGAGATACTCAGAACCAACACTAAAAGTGCTGAAATGAGTACTAATTTAGAAATCTTTCTCATTGACTTAACTCCTTTACATTATATTATTTTACCTAATTCTGTTTGCGGTATAACATATTCACAAATATTTACTCCTGCTCTTCGCAACCCTCCCTTGATCACGCACAGGCAGTGCATGTCTTATTATATTGATCCCCGTTGATATTCCCTGCGAATATCTTCCGCACATGCATCTGCCTTTCTCCGAAACAACCGCACTGTACCATGTTTCGTACCATTGCCCGCAAGAAAAGCACCCAGCATCTATTTCCACAGCGGTTCCTGCAACCTCACTGCAAACAGAGGCTGATGACTGCTGCAAAATCTCAGCAGCAGTGATGCATGCAGCATCTGGGGATTTTTCCATAATTATATATTCTGCACTGTTGCTGGAATACCTTCTCAAAAACACCAATAATTTACACAAAAACATTAAAATGTCAGTGCAGATAGTTATTACCACATTATTATTCGCTATGTATTACCAAAATCCTTTTAATTTGGGAAAAAAATCCATTGAAAGTGTTAAAAAAAACACCACTCAATTAGTGGTGTAATCAACTTGAGGAACTGGTGGACCCCCTGGGATTTGAACCCAGGACCAACAGATTATGAGTCTGCTGCT